>JACCDO011379756.1_pt1 | contig 66377 bp, 115 predicted proteins | sample 7446101 | NCBI WGS metagenome assembly JACCDO01 (sample SAMN15323440, study PRJNA562643) | freshwater metagenome | isolation source: river surface water | place: USA:Blue River Watershed | collected 2017-08-16 | reverse complement strand
GTAGGATACCTGATCCAGCCTCACCTGAAGGGTTTACTGCGTTTGGACCTGTTGTAACTCCGTTAAGTGCTGTTGGGATATTACCCAATACACCACCATCAGTGTAGTTACCTGGTACGTTAACTCCTGCATCTGAACCTGATGCAAATGCGCCCTGACCCTGGTAGAGTCCTGGTGCTGTTCCGCCAAGGTTACCTGAAGTACCTGGCTGGTTCTTTTCTATATTTTGTTCCGACATATTGTCACCTCCTGTGATTTTTTCTAACTGAATAGATCGGCTGTTTTGAGGAAACTACCGCCCCATAGGGATTTTTCAACCGTTTCAGGTTGATTCTGTACTATCTCGCCGAGATCGCCAGACTTTCGGAAAGCGGTATCTTGCTCTACAAGTTCTACACGCTTACCAAATTCATTAAATACATTTGTTGCTACTGCAATATCTTTTGCAACTGCTTCAAATGAACTCTTTGCCACGTCAACATCAACCTTGGTAGACTTTAAAAGTTCTACTTCTGCTTGCAATGACTTGACTACTTCTACTAGATCGCTAAAGGCTTTATTAAGACCATCATTGATTTCAGCAATTGCTTCTGCAACTACCTCATCTGATTTAGATACTTCTGTCTCAACTTCTGGTGCTGCTGCTTCAACTGATTCTTCAGCCTTTACAACTTCTTCTGCTGGTGTCTCTTCAGACTTTTCAACAGTCTCTTCTGTTACTACTGCCTCTTCAGACTTTTCAGTAACTTCTGCAACAGGAGCCTCGACTACGGCATCTGCCTCTGGAGCGACCTCTACTGCTTCAACTGCAACATCTGACTTCTCAACGACTTCATCTGCTACCTTTTTTGTTGCTTTTGCCATAAGGTTTTCCTCCTTGTTCATCTTAGAAGTATTAATGCCTTTAGCACTATCAACTAAGAATTTTATCATTTCTATTTTTTCATTATCTGTTTTTTCAACGAAACCAATGTTTTCCATTTGTTCTCCAGTAGTTGGACTCAACTCTGATTCATTTTCTGAAACCATTACAATTCCTGATTCCTTATCATAAAAAACATTCTCTAAAACTGTTTCGTCTGCTTTGATAACACTAATGCCATCAACCTTTTCAACAGATACAATATTTGCAAACTGATTTGCTGGTGAGTCTACAAGACTCAACTCTACCAAGTCATATTGCTTAATAATTCTAATTGCTTTGTCTGACTTCTCGTCATAACCATCATCCCACTTGTTCATTCTACCGCCGATAGAAAAACCAGTAAGGGTTCCATCTAGAACCTTTTCCCAAGTGTCTTGTGCGCCCTTTGATACATACGCTGAAACAAAAACTCCATTATAGAACTTCTTTGTTTCTGGATCAAAATACTTATCTGCTTTGAATGAAACCATCTTGCCCACTGCAAGAGGTTGGTGCATTTCTCTTATGTTCCCACGAAACTTTGCAAATGCTTCCATAGAGGCTTCTGCTGTTACGATATCATCTTGCTTGTCTACATTGTCTAGAGATGCAAATCCAGAAACGATACGTCGCTCCTTATCCACCTTAGTAAGTGGCATAGAAAGACGAAGATTATCCCCATCAGAATCCCAATGGGCCTTAGATATATTGCTCACCATTATATTATAAACCCCTTTTTATAATTATATCACAATATGGACAATTCAGACTCTCCATCAAATTTTCTGCCTTCACCCTTTGGGTTTCTTCCAGCAACTGTTGACGGACTATCAGAATTGTTATTTGTTCTCTCTGCATCTCTTGCTCTATTTGCTGTAGCATCTGCTGCCTGCTCAGGCTTTAGTTGAAGTGGCTCATCTCCGCCTGGTCTTTGTGGCATACCTAGTTGCTCTCTTGCTTCGTTAGGAACAATAATCTGATTCTTAACATAGCGCTCAAGAATTTGAGACTGAGTAATTTCATCTGTAAGTGTAAGTTCATTAAACTTAAACTCAAGGATGTCTGTCTTTTCACGAATAATTTTATTAATATGCTTTTCAAGTTGTCTTTGAGAAGGTCTTGCAACTTGCTCTTTAAATGTTCTATCTTGAGAAAGGGCTGACGATATTGAACCAGAATCTCCTCCTCCTAGTTTTGACAATGGCACCTGATGTGCTACAAGAATGTCGTCACGATTTTGCTTTCGATATTCTTTAAAAGATCCTTCTTGGATACCGTTCTCAATTGGTTCCATCTTAAACTCAACCTTATTTGTATCTGAGTCTGGAGGAAGTGGAATGTAAAGAGTTCTGTGGTTTTGTCCTTTAAGACCAGTCTGTAAAAATCTAAACATTTTATCTTCTGCCTCTGCAGATAACTTTGCACCCTTTAAAGTTACAACATATCTTGGAACTGCTTTATTGCTAAAGAAGTCAATATTATATTGAGATGCAAGTGAGTCACCGTACAAAGAGTTAATAGCAGAAATAATATCTGGCACTCCATAAAAAGTGTTTAGTGGTGAATATTGTTTAAAGTGAATAATCTCATTTGGACGTGGATCAGTTCCAAGTGGATTTGGATTTGATGCTCCGAAGTTACGGAAATAAACAACCTTGTTTCCAATAACCTGAACGAATCCATCACGAAGTCTTCTTACACGAACAGTGGTTGCTGGTATATGTCCGACATATCCAATATCTCCCTTTACAGTTCTACCAATTTCAAGATATGCATTTCCAGTTGCCTGCAAATCAGTATAAACTTTTTCCATTGAAGATGTAAAAGAGTCATCATTATTGAGGCTTTCTAGCCAGTCACGCATTTCAATCTTTGCTCTTTCAATTCTCTTTCGAGCACGATTTGTTGCACCCTCATCAATTGATGATTCTAATTTTAACATTGTTCTTGCTGATACTTCAAAATCATATCCAAGCCCAACAATGTTTTCTACTTTTGCATCAATTGCTGCGTGATTAGCAAAAGATGTATCATAGTAATTTGCTAACTCATAAAGATTCCAAGGTGGAGTAATAACATCAAAAAGGCCATAACCATTTCTATAAATTAATCCTGGGTTAATTTCTTTTGATGCTGCGCCGTTAATTCCTGTATTGATTGCCATTGCACTGTCCATGTATGCTGGTGTAGCATCTGCTTTTGACATTCGCTGAGCACGTCGTTTAAAGTTATTATCTAAACCATTAAGAGTTTTTAAATCATCCCAGTCTTTATTAAATGGGTCTTGCTTTGAAAATGTATCATCGGCTTTAGGCAATTCATCGATACGAGCACCGATTCTGTAGTCCATATCTTCACTCATTAGTCATCACTTCCATACTTGTCTACTGTATCTTGCGCTGCTTTCCATGCACCAAGATCGTTCATTGATGGGATCAATCCCTCTGCAAGTCTTTGCTTTTGTTCTGAATACTCTTCTTCTGAAATTCTTGTTAGACCTGGTACGAAGATACACTCTCCATCACCTTCATCTCCGTAATATTTTGCAGCATCACGTAGTTTTGCTATCTGTGCAATGTCGCCTTTCATTGATTCAATGTTTAGGACTGATCCAGTACCGTCTGTAAACCACTTTCCGTTGGCCTTTTTATAAACATATAGGCCCCAATCGTAGTGCTTTTCAATAATCTTTGCACGAGACTCTCCGACTTGGCCCTTCATTTTGGGAAGTTGCTTACTCTTTTTCTTAGGATTTTGCATATTCATAACCATAAGTATACCATATTATACTGGGTCGACTACTATTTGATTCCAATTAACATCAGAATATGCAGTATATTTATATCCGCCAAACCTTAATACCCGATCATCATCTATAACTATCTTATTTGTTCCAGTATAACTCTTATAAACTTCTTCTGGATTTACACCGTAATAACTAGTTTCTGACAAGACCAACACCTTGTTCCAGTTGTATGATCCTACATCCCAAAACTTCCAGTCTAGTTCTCTTGAATTTAAAACCTTAACCCTAAACCAAGGTCTTTCTGCTACATTTTGAACTTCTTGCAAGTTTGTAGACTGATAGAAGGATATGTTATTGAATAGCAGTGGGCCAGTTAATCTAATCGCACCTTCAAAATATGAAAAATCTAAACTGCTTGCAAAATTTATTCCAAGGAATCCCCAGTCTTGTAGTGTAACGACTGGCTCCTTTACAATCTTTCCATTCCAGTAAAACCCTATTCCATTTTGAATAAGACCAGTTTTTGTATCAATAGCATATATCTTTGCTCTTCTACCACTTGGGTCACAAGCAACTAAGTAGAATTTGATGTAAGAACCACGGCTTTCTATTTCAAAGATTTCTGTTGGAGCATAGGGGAAGTAGTCTCCATCAAACCTTATTGCAAGTTGCATTGCAATAACCTTAAATCCACTTGCACGACTTTGATTAACTGGAACCATGAGTCCCCTATTAACTAGCGGATCATACTTTCCCTTTAACTGTATACCGCTTGTTTTTGTTAAATATAAATAGGGGGAGGATGCACTATAAATTGAAAAAGGATTATCTTTTTTAAAGTTATAATATATTCCAGTTTTTGTGTATGGATAAATTGGTGTTCCAAATCTTGTTCCTATAGGGCTTGCATCTGATTCATTAAGTGCTTGAGATGCATAAGACATTCTTTTAATATTTACATTATTTGTTTCAGAATCTTTTACATTAATTTCTATATGTGTAACAAGTGATAAATCATTAAAGTCAACCCCTGATGGAGGATATATAATCATATTGTCTACAACTTCATACTTTGTTGTCATCCAGTCTATTTCTGGAATTAGTACTCCGTTTCTCGCTGGCCTGACTACCTTGTTAAAATAATCATAAGTTGCATTTGCCCCCAACTCTGTGTATTGGAAAGTAACATATGTCTTTACAAGTTGTCCATCTGTATCATATTTATAATCTTTTGAAACTTTATTTTTTAAATCTTCGTAGTCGTTATATCCAGTAAATAGGTAGTTATCTAATGATTCATATGTTCTTTGAACTGGAACGCCGTACTCATTTGCCAAGTCTGCATAAGACCATTCAACTGGATCTGTTTCTATTGCAATTGTTTTTGATGTAATTGGATAATTGATATTAAATTGTATAAAGTCAAGATCAAAATATTGATCGCCTCTCTTATCAAAAACAGATTCTGCAAAATATGTTAAAGGAATATTATCTTCCCAGTATGCACTGGCTGCAACTACTAACTTGTATGTATCAAATACTATGTCTGGAAGAAGCGTGTAACTTGCTGTATGCTCTATTAAAAAATCTTCTTCTAATAGAACTACCCCTCCGCCAGAAATTGCTCCAGGGGACACATCTGTTAATCCTCCAGATGGGGCAAGAGATACTGTATCAACTCCTCCATCAATATCTACGATCTGATTATTTTGATATGCAAAGAATAGGTCTTCATTTAATTTTGGAACGCCAACCTCATTAAATAGATTTTTTATTTTTTGGAAATTAAACTTTGTTGCAAAACCAACATTATAAATTTTTCCAGTAAAAGTATTTTGATTTCCTCTATCTCCTCCAACATACAGTCTTAGATCAGAAAGAGACCCAAAGAAATCTGATACTGGATTTCCAAATATCTCAACAAATCTTGGGATGTTTACCCCTACTTCAAAAAACTCGTTGCTAGTTAATACCTCAGAAAAGTATAGAGTTTCAGACTGTCCGTTTGTATAAATTATATATTCAAGCCTATTGTTTTGAACTTGAATCTTAAAGTAGTTTGATGTGTTTTCTTTTTCAATTTTAAAAAGTATTTGAGGAGTAGTGGCATTTCCTTTTAATTGGAAGCATCCATAAAATGCCGATACAGGTGTATTTAAAAAATCAAACTTTTCAAAAAATAGGTAAGCGCCAACATTATCCCAAGATGTGTCTGGCCTAAAAGAGAAGTATTCTTTTGTATCATACAAAAAGTTTGTCTCATCAGTGATCAGATTAGCAACTTTATTTTTTTCAAAAAGTTCAGATTTTGTTTTACTAGACAGAACTACCTCTGGAAGTGGGTGAGATATTGCCGATAGGCTTTTGTTTGCTGTAGAAATATTATCGCTAAACCCCTGGTTCCAAGAACCAATTTTTGGATAAGAGTAATTTCCAGTATAGTTTGCAAAAGAGTAATCAACTGTAACTGATGTACCGCTATATGAAGTATTTATGTTTTCTGGAATCTCAACACCTTGTCCAAAAACATATCTTCTTTTTGCAACCTGTGAAGAAACAAGATATGGATATATGCCTACACAGTCTACATCTATTGGAGATATATCATCGTAGGCATAGAATCCAATCCAGTCTTGATCTTTGCCATTAATATTTAATTTTGATGGCAGGGTTGCTGAATCCTGTGAGTATGGAATCGATATAATTTCTTCTCCATTTATAAGAAGAGATGCAACATCTTTGCCTAGTTTAAAATGAACAAGCATGGGCCTTGTCCATTCTCCAATATAGTTTGTTCTATATTCATTTCCAACTTTCAAACCTATTGCTGGACCATCTACATATATTCCATCACTAGAGCCTAGTGGACCAATAATTCTTTTCTTTTCTGTTGTATAGGAATTTATTCTTAGCCATGTTTCTAATGTGTATTGTTTAAACTGACCATCGCCATTTAGCATACCTACTCCTGGAACAATTAACGATGGTAGATTATCATTTGGATATATAGTTGTATGTCCAGGAGTTCCGTATACCAATGGAACTCCAGAATTTTTTGCTTTAAGCATGTTGTCTGATACTAGGTAGTATGCGTTTAATTCTTGTAGTCCGTAGCATTTTGCAATCACCCCTTTTTGTGGAGCAAGAGAAATGCTTGATGGAATATCTACTACATTTGTTCCTAATGATGTTGATGCAAATTCTTCTGACCACTGCCCAAGTGTTATACCGTTCACCCTAAAAACATGTGGCTGATCTTCATCTCCAACAAAGTTGATCTTAAAGACAATTCTTATATCTGTATCTTCTGGTGGTGCATCAAAAGTTTCTGAAATGAATACCCAGTTATTGTTAATAACAGTATCAAAGTTTTTTATATGTCTTATGTCTGTTCCGCTAGTATCATCTCTATATTGATACCCAATTGAAAAACCAGAGATATAAGAACTCTCTGAATAGAAGTATCCTCCGATAGAAAATGTTCTAAGATATTTGTTTAACTTTGAGATATTGACAATGGGAGCACTGATTGCTGTTATCGATGCTGTTTTTTCTGATATTGGATTTGCTGTAATTTTTCCAACATAACTATCTGAAAATGGTTCACCGATTGAATCTGGATATGAAGATGCTACTCCACCATAAACTGTCCAACCTGAAAGATTTCTTTGGGCTTCTGAAATTAAAGAAATATAGTCTGCATTATCATCAAGCGCCCACAACCCAGTTGGGTGTTCTGCAAACACCTTTTCTGCATATAGGTTTGATGGAGTAGACATTATAAGTCTATTTTACCACAGAAGACTACTTGTTTATTTTAATTTCGCAGTAGTCTGTTGTGCAGTATGCCTCACCTTGAGCCTCAAGATTATCCACACCGTCGTAAATTGCACCAAAATCAATATGCTTCAACTTACCAATATATGACTCATATTCTTCTTCAGTAATTTGAGTATATGGCTGCTGTGGATAAACAGTGTTTCCCATTGGAAGGAATGACACTGCCTTTAGTTGTCCTTCGTACATATGAAGTGCTGGAACAACGTGCTTTGACTCTGTTTCCTTATCAAATGAAAGTGTTACAGAAACACCATTATCTGACCAGTACTTCTGAGCAGTTGCAGCAAGAGCAATCTTCTCAAATAATGTTACGTCTTTTTCAGATCTTGGATGACCTGACTTAATTGGAAAGTAAACTACTGATGTGTTTGCTGATACTACGTCATCTTCAATTGTGTACCCCGCTGCTTTGAACAAGTGCATCATTGGATCTGTGTTTCCAAACCTAACTGCACGAAGGAAGAAGTTTCCTCCAGGTCCCCAGTGAACTCCAGGAGTTGCACCAGAAAGAATTGAAACTGATCCTGATGGCTTGACTGTTGTTACACGAATTGATTCACGAACACATAGCCATTCTGAATACTGATGATCGTAGTGACGAATCTTGTTGTATCCTTCATCCATCCATTCACGAACAATTGGCAAACCCTTTTGATCTGCAAACGATGCAATACCTGTAAGAGATGTACCAATACGACGGTTACGCTGCATGATACCGTTTGTTTGTGGCCAGTGTGTTGGAACAAGTGTTACAGTCTTTCCATAAAGGTATGCAAACTTCAGGGTACGCAGGAAGTCCTCCTTAGATTCATGACGATTCAAGTGCACCTCTACAAGTGTACATAGTTCGTATGATTCCAATGGCTGCTCCGCACATGGGTTAAAACCCATCACACGATAATCCTTACCGTCTGGCGCATCCTTTAGTCGTCCATAATTACGAGCAACATCAAGCCAGATAAAACCTGGTTCTCCATTTTCCGTAATTAAATCTACATAGTCTTCGTACTTTGTTCCTACCTCTGCTGAGATAGAATTGTTTGACATCCAAGCCCAGCCTGGATTCTCTGGATCAAAAGAGTTACGCTCTGGGAACATTTCTGAGTTCTTGAGATTCATAAATGTTTCATCTCCTGCAGTACCCAAAGCAAGTGTTGCTGATCTACGAACATTACCTGATACCACACAGGTACCAATAAGGTTTACCAAGTCTACGATAGCACGAGAATCTAGTGTTTCTCCGCCTCTGGAGCCAATTACACGGTCTATCTGGTCGTGCAACTTGATAAGAGGTGCAGGTCCTGATGCAACGCCTCCAAAGCCCTTAATAGGTGCTCCTAGAGGTCTGATCAAATCATAGTTAAACTTCTGAATACTTTGGTTTGGTCTTAGGTATGAATTAATAAGAAGTCTTACAGACTCTACCCATCCTTCACGAGTGTCTGGGATTTCAAATATCTGTTCTGGTTCAGTTGGAGAGTAGATTGTAAAATTCTTATCCTGTCCTACGGTATCAAACCCTACCCCAATGCCAAGCATTAAGGCATCCATAACCCAAGCAAACAAGGCTCCTGGGTCATTCTTATCAAGATCCTTTGTTGAAACCATTGCACAATTTTGTAGTGCTGCTGAGTTCTTTTTCTCCATAGTCATAGGAGTTCCAAATGCCCACATACCACGACCTGGTGGTGTCCACTTCAATTCAAACATTCTTTGGAATGCTTCCTGTGCTGACTTCTGAGCCTTGTAGTCATTCCATGGCAAACGATTTTCTTTAGCATGATTCTTTTGTACTGAATACATACCCTCGATTACACGACGACAAACTTCATGCCAGCGTTCTTTAGTTCCATCTTCCTTCATTCTAGAGTAAGTACGAATAAAGGTAATCTCTCCAAGTGAATTTTCTGCTGCATCCTTAAAACCGAACGGGCTTTCTTGACTTTTGTACTTTTCTACGAAATCCTCTGGAAGTTTAAAACTAAAAAAATCTGACATTTGTATCGTCCTTTCAAAAACGGAATAAGTCTTAATTATAGCAGAGTTTTGTGAAAAGTAAAACTCTACCTAAATGTGTAGTTGATAGTTATTTAAAAACTCATTTACCACTAAGTATATGGTTTAACTCTATGTGGTTTATGTTAACATGGCTAGGCAATTCTGAGACCCATCTTATAGATTCTGCCATATCTTCTGCTGTCAAAGCAATGTCTCTTTTTTCTTCTTGTGTGTCAATTGTTCCTGGACATATCTCAGTAATCTTAATTCCATACTGAGGAAACTCAAGCCTCATAGTATCTACAAGAGCCATCATACCTCTTTTAGCATTTGTATAATTTCCACCACCATGATATGCATATTTGCCTCCCAAAGAACTAATAAAGATTATTGTTGGAGAGTTAGACTTTTTCATTTCTGGAATAAACAACTGCGATAAATACATAGGTCCAGACACATTTATATCGTATGCTCTTCTAAAATTATCCATTGTCTCATTTGCTATATTGGTTGGACCTGCACCCCCACCTGCATTATTTACCAAAAGATCAAGAGTTATATCCTTATACTTTTCATGAAACTTTTTTATTTCTTCGGAGTTGGTTATATCCATTTGATAAACTTCAACATTTTCAGAAACAAGTTTAGATACATTTGCAAGATTTCTAGATACCGCTATTACTTTATAACCACTTTCAGATAAAATTTTTACAGTAGCGTATCCAACACCCTTGCTTGCTCCAGTTACAATTGCTGTTTTTTGCACTACAGGGTATCCCACTTAAAGTGTTTTCTATACTTTTCTAAATCAATAACATTTGGATCAACCCACCAGTCTTCGTGCATTTGTCTTACAACAAGAGAGTATCCAAGTGAGTCAAGGATTTCTCTTTGAGCATCTCTCATCGCTGTATTTCTCCAATACATATTTGCATCATGTTCAAATGTTATTACTGAAAATCTATACTTATTGATAGGTACTGCAATTAATCCATGTAAAGTGGTATAGTGGTTCCCTGCAGGACGACCATCCATCTGATATCCAGCATCTATGTCTACTTGCAAATAGTCTATCTGGTTTGGAAAGTTATTTTCTTCAAAATACTTAATGTAGTCAAACTTTGTTGCATCTCCAAGAATGCAAGGATTCTTTCTATTTTCAGAAACCTCTCTATGTAGATCTGGCACTATCTCAAAAGATACACCTTTCCAGTCAAACTCTGTTTCAAGTCTATAAGTATTACTTCCATTAACAGAGTGTGCTGCCCCAAGTTCAACATAATATCCGCCTATTTTATTATCTAATAGGCTTATGACAAACTCTTCTTGCTCACTCTTTGGTTGGTGATAACTAGGCATACTAGTGAATCCAGTGTTGTGGTACCATAATCTTTTCGCCACTCTTAACTAGGTGAGCGGTGTGATGATATGGTGGTGATGGTGGGAATACGATAATACTTCCAGCCTTTGGCTTTATTGCAAATGTATAATTACCATTTTTTTCTGCCTCAGCAAAATCTGGTTCTGGGCTTGGGTGTGTTAAGACACCTTCTGGAGAAGCAATAGTAAAGGAAATTTCTCCGCCTTCGTAATCGTCATTTAAATACATAACAAAAGAAACCTTGAGTCTTTCATCTCCTTCTTGCTGATCGAAGTGTGCGCCCATAAATGTTCCTGGCTTATATTTCTTAATTGGGTATTGTGGGAAAAGTTTTGGCTCAGATGTAATTCCTTGTGCTGCAGCATAGTCTCTTGCAACATCGTCAAAAGCCTTCTGCAAAGTGTTGTAGATGTACTTGTCTTTTTCATCGGCCTCAGCAGTTAGAGCAATAGTCTTGTCTGTTCCATATACATACTCCATGCCAGAGCAGGCCATCCATTCGCCCCAAGGATCTTTGTTGTCATTTTCAATTGCTTCAACAAGTTTCTTTGGATCTTCTATTACATTTGTGTAATAGTAAACCTTCTCTTCAAGTATTTCTTTTTCCATTACTGCCTCCTAGTATTTGTTGTTTTCATAAAAATTTTTTACTTTTATAAAGCCAACTATGACATATCTAATTGGCCCTTCACCTACATGTCGTACACCGTGTTCAAATTCTTCATTACCTGGGAAAATTAACAAAGATGCTGGCTTTGGCCTCAAGTCTGAATTTTCTTTATTTTTAAAGAATAAAGTTCCATCCTTGTAGTCGTCATTAATATATAGTATAGCAGCATATTTGATAGACGGATCTGTATGCTGGTCTGTATGAGACTTTAACTCTACGCCCTCTTGCATTCTTTGCATAGTTCCAAATCCAGCAAGTTCTAGACTATCGTCTGCTATGGCAAGCAAATCTCCAAGTCTTTTTTGAAGCACTCTACTAATATCTCTTTTTCCAATGTTTAAATTTTTGTCATCCCAGCCTTTTGTAATTTCATACTTTCCTTCTGCCACAAGGTTTTCTACGTCATCTCTACCAAATTTTTCCATACAAAATTCTGCAAGGCTTCTTTTATATTCTATTGACCAGTCTTCGTTTTTGGTAGTTGCAATTATGTCAAGGATTATACCTAGTTCAACCTTAGACAAAAAGTCTTCTACAACAAGAATTTGGTCATGAAATACTTCAAACTTGTATCCAGCATCTTCAAATTCTTTTTTTAAAAATGGCTCCATTTAGAGTTCCTCCACCTTATATTTGTTTCCTTTGTCATCAAGTTTCCAGCCTTGCTTTAACAACTCTTGCCATTCTGCTCTCTCAATTTCTTGTTGTGCTCTGGTTGCCTTCATCTCTTCAGCCCAGGCATCTCTAACTTCTTGAGGATAAGCGTCTTCTTCTCTATCATCCCAAAAAGATCCAAGAGTATATCTAACCCCACTGGTAATCAAAGTTACTTCGTGCATATTATTAAATCCGCCATCAAACGCAGCAAGCATTCCTACCTTTGGTGCAAGACTAATTTCTTGATCTGGGAATTGCAACATGCCACCTTCAAAGTCATCATTTAGATATAAAAATGCTGCATATCTGCTTCTTGTAAATGCTCCAGAGTTTCCTTGTTCGTCTGTGTTATCAGAATGCTTTCTAGCATATGCTCCTGGCTCCCACTTTTGTGTATGGTAACCAATCTGAGATATTATTTTTGGATCAAGATCGTGAACACTTGCTACTGCATCAATAATACTCTTTTTCATATCTGAAAAGATAGTAGGGCTTAGTCCTTCTGCAATTACATGCTCGTCATCATCTTGTGGCAATACAGAAGAGTATGATTCATAAAATGATATTGGCATCCAGGTTATTGTGCCAACCTCTGCATGCTTGTCTAAAACCTTTACAAGTTTTGCAGCAGTCTCTGCATCAATAAAGTTTTCATATACAACTATATCCTTTGTTATTCTTTTCTTATTCTCTAAATTCATGAGACCCTTCTTTCTTTTTCTGCACTAGTCTTATTAGGATTTTCATCTCTAAACTTTTGCATAATATCTTCTTGCATTTCTGCCCATACTTCTTTTCCAAATTCTTTTTCTTTTTCAAACCAAAGAGGATCGCCATCTTCGTACTTCATCCAATACATTCTTGATATGTACTTATTTGCTTCTCCTGTTGGTGGCATTACTCCATGGATATAAACAGATCCATCTTTTGTTAATATTTCTGGGTGCCCTGAAGGGAAAATTAAAAAGTCTCCTGCTTCTGGCTTATACATAAATGCTTCTCCAGCAACAATAAAGTCAATTTCTCCACCATTATAGTCGTCGTTAAAATATGCTAAAGCAGTTATAACAAACTTATGATCTGGACTATTTATTGGCTGCCTAATATAGTCTGAGTGATATGTCATAGCAATTGGATCTTCTATATCTGTTCTGTATCTTGCTATAGATGGACCCGCTCTGCGCCATTCTTTTTCTTTGTTTCCATACTGATCAATTATATACTTTTCAGTATCTAAATCTACTCCATTTTTTAAAGCATAATCTTCTGTTGTCTTGTAAAAAATATTAAGCAACTCTAGAATTGCTTGGCGCTGTTCTTCTTCTTTTTCTGTTTTTGTTTCTATACTTTCAACAGACTCAATACTAATCCCATGATGATAGTCTTTAAATGTTGGGAATAAATATTGTCCAAAATGAGACCACTTAGTCCATGGACTAAACAAGTCTTCTCCCACAGATTCTTTTAAAAGAGTGTATGTTTTTTGTACATCTTTAAAAACATTTTTATATACAAATATTTTAGGATATATCTCTATAGGGTTTAGTTCGTTATTTGTCATGGCTATCAAGGCTGTCTCTCTCCAGTGTGTTTTGTTATTTCCCAAAAAAATGGGCAAGTATATCTAATACCACTCTTAATCTCTGTTACTCCGTGAATGTACTCTTTGTCCCCTGGGAAAAAATAAGCAGCACCCTTTTTTGGTTTAAATTGAACACCCTGATTTGGGAAGTATAACTCTCCACCCTCATAGTCATCATTTAAATAAAACAAACTAGAAAGATCGTAGTTAGGAAAATCATTTGGAGTTCCAGCATCTGGACCTTCGTGTAGTTCTTTATCTGCATGTGGCTTTTGAAACTGTCCTGGAAGCCATCTAACTATTGTTGTTCCTGTTGGGATAACCTCAACCTTATAGAACTCTTCAACAATTGGCTTTAGTCTTTGAAAAAGACCTGCAACTATTGGAGATATTTTAGGATCGTTTTTATCTAAAGTTGGCTGGGTTGCAACTCTGTCTTTCCAATAACTTGATTCATATACAACTGTTCCATTTTCGTTAACATGACTTTCTGTTACATCCCAAATTGTTAAAGACTTTGCAGCATTTTCTAAAAAGTCCATCTCTTCTTGAGTCATAAAGTTTTCTAACTCAACAATCATTTCTTTACCATTTCCAAACCAACCAGATGGTGTTAAAGATGGTTTTCTTTGAACTACCTTATATTCTTCCATACTCATATTATATCACCGTTCGTGTTGTCTTTGACTGAAAGTTTTAATGCCTTTACTTCGTGAGAACCTAGGGAATCTCCTTTTTCATTTACAGCATTTCTATACCAGTCTGTCCATTCTCCAGAAGAGTTTACAACCTGTGCTGCTTGACCATAGGAAAGATTTGCTGCTTCTCGTTTTCTTTCTGGATCCATATACCTATTAATTTCTATAGTGCTATTGTTTAAATTGGTTAATGATATAGGAATAATTGTTGCAAGAGGTGTTCCTGCTTTAATAGTTACAACTCTATTTGCAGCCTTTGCTTTAATAGCAAGTGGCAATGGATTATCATAAAAAGATGTAGTCATTAAAGAAGACATAGTTTCAAATTCATTGCTAAAGTAGTTTACTGGATTTATAGTCAAAAGACTTATGTCTTGGTCTGTTCTAAAATAAAGTCCAGTGTGCAAACTAATTGATGATTGACCTCTTCCAGAGTATGCTCCAACTGGGCTAAACAACTTTACAGTATCTGGAGTTTGGTCATTAATACCATTCCACTCAAAAGATACATCATCCTTACAAGAAAGACTCCAACCAATAACATTTGCTTGTGTTACTGGAAAACATCTATATGCATGGTTTTCTGATGTAGCATCCATCCAATCTCTTTTAATTGACATTGGTGTAATATCAAAAAGTGAATCCTGACTTTTTTCAACTTTAATATTATACATGTTAGTCTCCTTGATACATTTCTGGAGTATGATACTTTTTATTATAATCAAGCATTGTTACAATGGAATGCTTTATTCCAGAATGTACAGGCATTGCCTGATGAGGGTACATAAAATTAGATGGGAAAACAAATAAATCTCCCGCCTCTGGCTTTAGTGTTAACCCTTGAAGCCTGAAGAATAGTTCTCCGCCTTCGTAGTCATCATTAGGATAGCCTACAAGAGAGACTGTACAGTTATAGGAAAATCCATGATCGTGATGTTCCTTGAAGTGTTGTCCTGGTCCATACTTGATAAAATTAAATGCTTCCCAATATTGTAAATTATTTATGTTATGCATTCTAGAGTAATCCTGAACAACTGGTAACTTTACGTCATATAAGTCTTGCCATAATGATTGAAGTTTAAGAGAGTCTTCGCTAGTATCAAGTTCTATGTCTGTCTTTTTAAATTTAAAATCTACACAATCTCTGTAGTCTGGCATTAGTTGTTGGTAGCCAACATAGGCTGGATGCCAGTGGTATCTTTTTCCTTCTGGAGATAGTTGGCCATAATCAGAAACAGATCCAAGTACATTTTCAAGTCTGTTGATTACGTCTATTTCTTTCTTGATTACACCCTTGTAGCAAAAAATACCATTTCCAAGGTCAATTTTATCTGTCCATGTTTGCATTATTTATTCCTCACTCCTTGATGGCCAAGTTCATTAATGTCTGTCATAACAACTACGCAATACTTTGATCCCTTTTTCATTGGCAAAGATGCATGCTCATAAATATAGTTAGATGGACAAAGAAGAATATCTCCTATTTGTGGAGTATGAGTATAGTTGTCCATTCTTGGGAATCTTATTTCTCCGCCTTCATAATCTTCATTTATATATATGACAGCAGATACCGTGCAGTTATACATTGGTCCATGGTCAGCATGGATGTTGAAGTGTGTTCCTTCTCCTTCATATTTTACAAAGTTAAACGCTTCATAGTATACAACATTTATTCCCCAGTACCTTGCATAATCATCAACGCATATTTTTAATTTCTGATAAAGTTCTTCATGTAAATCAATAAGTTCTGCATTTGTTTCATCTCGTGGACCTAGGTTTTCTTGCTTAAACTTAAAATCTACAGCATCTCTAGCCTTCTTGATTGGAACACTGGAGTTTGTAACTTGTGCCTCTGACCACTTGTACTTTCCGCCAGTGCTCAGGTTTGACTCAAGAGTCTTTATATATCTTTCAGAATCTTCTTTTGAAAATGTATTTCTATATAGGTTTATACCCAATGCTGGGTTTTCAACTAAGATGCCGTTACCAATATCTCTAGAAGGATACCTGTTTAAGGCTGTTTCCGATCTGTCCTTAGTAAACCATGGGGTTTCATTTTCATCATATGCTGTCATTATTCATACTTCCTTCTGCTCCAGACTTTGTTTTTATAAACCCCTCCGTCAGGGACTCTATAAAACTCAGAATTCTCTTTATTTCTTGTATACATGTTCATTGGATTTTCTATTGATACTTCTGACGACCAATCTTCTCTTTTGAAAGGCAAGACTTGTGCAAAAGTAGTTCCAGCCTTAAGAGTTCCTGACCAACCTTTTATAATAAAAAATGGTAAGGATCCCATCAAATGAACCTTGTCTGTGTCAATTATACCAGAGGTGTTTAGGAATGGCAGTTCAAACCTATTGAATGGCTGAGTGATCAAACTACTATAACCTTCTGGAGTTTTTAGACCCCAATCAATAAACCAGGAAAAATGGTTTTCGTGATATCCCATAGGATGTTTAAACTGCGCCATTGGTGGTCTTGGCGTACAGAAATCTTTATATTGTTTGTCTTCTATGTTTACTATTAATGTTCTTTCATCTTTTTGTATAAACTCTATATCACAAGGAAGATTTAAAGAATATCCAGTTCCCATAATATCAAAAATTGAGGGGCATGCTTTCCATGTTGGGATTAGCCCATAGTCATCTGTTGTTCCTTCTTTTGGATATGGGCAAATCTCTTTCGGTGCCTTGTAAAATTCTCCATTGGGCATCTTTGCAAATCTGTCTGCTTCTCGATACCATTCTGGGATTGTTTTAATCATTGGGGTTGGAACAGACTTGCTATCTTTTTTAAGCCATGGCCTATTAGACATAAAAGAAATTAAATTACTCATATTTTTCCCCTTTTAATAAAGTATAGCATAAAAAGATAATCCTGTCAATTTCATATATGTATAACTGGCTTGTTATTTTCATCAACAACTAGCCTATTTACCTTTTTATCAAAAGCAATCTTACTAGATTTAGAAATATTATTAGACCAAAATGTTACATGGGTATATCTTGTTCCTCTGGTTACTTCTTTTATTCCATGCATATTGTCTATTGTTCCGCTAAAAATTAGCATTGTTCCTTTTTTAGGCTTTATTTCAAAACCATTATGCTGTGGGAAATAAAGTTCTCCCCCTTCATAATCATCGTTTAAGTAAATTATAGAAGTAAAAGACTTATTAGTAAAAAATTTTTTATACTTTTCAATATTTCTTTCTTCAAAGAAGTATTTACATTCTTCTGGAACTAAGTTTAAATCTACAGAAGATAGATCAAAATTTGGATCAATATGGTCTACATGTGGTTCTTGGAAATTGCCTTCTTTCCAACGAACAATTTCCCACAACTCGCTATGTAATTCAAACTCTGGATTAAAAAAATCTACAACCTCTTCATGCATTTTATATTGTAATGGTAATACAAGATCAAATAAGTATTTTCTTTTATCCATACCTTGAGAATAGAGTTCATTGATATCGATTCTTCTATTGTTCCACTGCTTGCCAGCAGAGATATACTCTTCTTTGTCTTTAAAAGCAATGGCTGTAATTGAGTCATTAAAGTTATCCCAAAGATTTTCAGATTGGGCATAATTTATTAAATACTCACATGTTTCTTCATCTATAAAGTCTTCTACCACTCTAATTTTTGGATTTGATAAATCTTTTTTATACATATCTAACCATATACTTTCCAATAAACCAATTCTTATATCTTTTATCTCTATAGTCAGTCCAATATGTGGCTATTGCATAGTCTCCTAAAACAAGTTCTTCTATGGAAACATCTCCAGAATTATTTTCTAGTATGTAGGTTTTGCAATCTTCGACTATTGGAGTTATAGTTTGACATATTTGACCTTCAACTATCATATTTGTATCAAAAGTATTTCTATCTATTTTAATTAATTGAATATTATATGGAAGCACTTTTGTTTCTAACTTAAACAATTCTGTGATTTGACCCTGAATAATAACCCCAGTCTCCTCTATAAGCCTTTGTGCAAGTTTATGAATTCTATACACCTGATCAGCACTAACACAGTCAGATGACCAGTGGGGTGTATCTTCAAACCTATTTAATGGGCAGAGATCGTCTAACTTTTCTTTAATTCCTAAAATATGATCTTTATTTGCAGGGGTGTCAATATTTTTAATCATTTTAACCAACTTGCTATTGAGTATCTATTTCCAGATATGACTGGCTTTACGCTATGAGAGTATACGTATGATGATGGGAATATGATCATATCTCCAGCATCTGGCTTTAATTCTATTCCAAATTGAGGGAAGCACAGTTGACCCCCTTCATAGTTATCGTTAAGATAATAAACAGTTGAGACTCTTCTAAAGTTACCCCCGCCATCATCCATGTGATTTTCAAACTTGCCACCGATCTCATACTTTAAAATTTTATATGGATTGTGAGATTTTAAAGATATGTTAAATAAAGACATGTAGTCTTTTTCTACTGGATCAAAAGTTTCTCTAAAAGAGTCAGTAAACCTATTGTTATCTTTATTAACATATGGAACATCTATTGAAAGTGTAATCCTAGAGTTATAGTCTGTTTTAAACTCATCATTACTAATTATGCTTTCCATTGTTGCTCCTTTAAAATCTAAAGATAGCACTTCTTCTTTACATGGTAAGTTTATACCTTTATAAAGTATAACTCCTAAAGCCAACTCTTTACTTTCCATAATAAAACCTCTGTGTATGAAACTTATCACTATAATCTAGCATTGTTACGATTGAATACTTTATACCGCTTTCAACTGGCATTGCTCTATGCATAAACATATAGTTTGATGGGAATATTACAAGATCTCCAGCATCTGGTTTAATTATAATATCATGAGCAGGAAATGATATTTCTCCACCAGCGTAGTCATCATTTAAGTATCCAACTAAAGACACAACAGACTTATAGGATGCTCCATCGTCTGCATGTGTTTGAAAATGGTTTCCTGGAAAATACTTAACTAGATTTATTGACTCCCAATACTCTAAAGGCTCCATTGGATACATAGTGCAATAATCTTTTACTGCAATATTCATGTTGTCGTATAAATACTGCCAAGAGTCTTTTATTATTTCAGACTTATCATCTGTTCCAATAATTGTAGACTTTTTAAATTTAAAGTCAAGGCAGTCCCTATAGTCTGGAACTCTTTGTCTATTCCCGACCATTGCGGGACTCCACTTATAATTGCTATTATTCGACAAGGCGTTTTCAATATTTTCTATTATTTTGTTTCCTTCTAATAGAATATTTTTATACAATACTAGACCAGGAATTATAACTACCTTGTTTAAAACAGAGGTAGGGAGTATACCGTCGTTATTGTCGACTGACATATACTCCCTACTCTCTACTAGATTACTTGTTGTGTATTAGTATACCACTTACAAAGAACCAGTCGTAAGGCTCACAAGATAGTTGGTAAACATTTACTACTTCGTCTGTGAAGTGCTCGATACTTGTTACTGGGACCTCAACCTTTTGACCAGTTGAGTCTATAACTATCAGGCTTTCTCCAACTTCTACGTAGTATGCTTCTTTAATCTTGTAGATGTTATTGACTGTCTTCACGAACACTGGCTGTGTGAAGGTTAGTCTAATATCTGAGTTTCCGTTGAAACATATGATATCTGACTCTTCAACAACTTCCATTGCTGTGATTGTTGTCTCAACCAAAGCACCTGTTGTTAGGTTGTTTGCAGACCAGGCGTACTTCTGCCAGTCTGGCTCTGATTCGTCCAACTCACTGATTGGTGTTGACCAGATGACATCTCCAACTTGAAGATTCTTTACTGGAATCTGTCCATTAGGTGTGTCGATCAATGTGTTTTCTTCAACGCATGGGGGTCCAAACCAAGGGATGATAAAACTTGGGAAGAACGGGAAGAACGGGAAGAATGGTGGGAAGAATGGTGGTGGGAAGAATGGTGGGAAGAACGGGAAGAACGGGAAGAATGGTGGGAAGAACGGGAAGAACGGGAAGAACGGGAAGAATGGTGGGAAGAACGGGAAGAACGGGAAGAATGGTGGGAAGAATGGTGGGAAGAATGGGAAGAATGGAGGGAAGAATGGAGGGAAGAATGGAGGGAAAAATGGAGGGAAGAACGGAAAGAATGGTGGGAAGAATGGTGGGAAAAATGGCGGGGTAGTGGTAACAGAATTAGATGCAGGGGATACTGCAGAGTTACCATTAGCATTTGTTGCATAAACTGTGTATGTCTGAGAAGTGCTTCCTTCTTGAGCAACAGTTGTAGTTAATGCATTAAGTGTTGCACCCTTTCCATCTGAAGATGCCCAAGTATAGTTAGTAATTGCTTTACCACCATTTGCTGGTGCTGTCCATGTTACTGTATCCTGGTTTACTGCAGTTGTTGCAGTTGGAGCAGATGGAGTTGCTGGAACAGTTGTTACTGTTACTGCAGAAGAAGCAGCAGAAGCAGCAGATGTTCCTGCAGCATTAGTTGCTGTTACTGTAAATGTTGGAGTTGCTGTTGATGCAATGCCAGTTACAACAATAGGAGATGATGCTCCAGTTGCTGTTTGTCCTGTGCTTGCTGTTACTGTGTAGGATGTGGCAGCAGGAGAAAGTGCTGGTAAAGAAAATGCTACAGATACCGCACCATCATTAAATGGTCTATTTGTTCCTACGTCTGTTGCACCACTAATGATTGGTGCTAATGGTTCCAAGAAGTCATTTGACGCTTGGGACTTTCTACCTGTTTTCTTACCTGCTGCCATATCTATCTCCTAATTTCTTATTGAATTTTGTATTACGCTGTCAAGTCGCCGTAGACAACCCATGTGTTTTCTGCTCTCTTGAAAAGAGTTGCAGATGACCACTGAGTTCTCAACTTAAGACCTGGTGTTGCATTTACGGTAACTCCTGCTGCTCCAGCAATCGTTACTTGACCTGCACCAGTTTGAAGAATATCTAAAGATGTTCCTACTGGGTAAGCAATTGATGAATTTAGCGGAATTGTTAATGTAAGTGCTGATGCTGAATTCATTTCAATTAAATCATCTCTGTGATCTAGCGTTGATAGAGTATAAGATGCTGTTTTTTGTGTAATTGGTGTGTATGAATCTACCTTTGCTGCAAGTGATGTTGTAACTGTTGAAGCAAAGTTAGCATCATCGCCAAGTGCTGCAGCAAGTTCGTTAAGGGTGTTAAGTGCATTTGGTGCACCATCAATAACTGCTGTTACTTCTGCAATTGCTTCAGACTTTGCTGTTGCGATTGCTGTTACAGTTGCTGTTGAAACTGGCTTGTCAGCATCTGATGTATTGTCAACATTTCCAAGACCTAGAGTGGTTTTTGTAACTGCTGCCACATCTGCAGTTGTTGCTAGAAGTGATGTGTCTGCAATACCATGGACATTTGTTGTGTTAGAGTTGTGTGTTGAAACTGCATCATCTGCATATGTCTTGGTTGCTACTGTTGAATCAATGTTTAATTCATCTGTTGCTGGATCATAGTCAAGACCAGTACCTGCAAGTCCTGCATATCCTAAAGAAGATGGAGTAACTGCATCTGCTAACATTTCTGTTGTAACCAACAAAGATGTATCAACGATACCATGGACATTTACTGTTACATCTGCATGATCGCTTAGCATTGCTGTTGTAACAAGGTCTGCTGTGTCAGCAATACCGTGGACATTTGTGTTATCTCCTGTATGTGCATTTAGGTCTGCTGTGTATACAAGGTTTGCTGTATCAGAAATACCATGTACATTTTCTGTGAGAGAACTGTGAGCAAGAACTGCTGCATCTGCCTTCTCTTGTGCACCTGTTGTTGTTTCAAGTGCTGAAGTGTCTGTAATTCCATGAACACTTGTAGTATCAGCAGCATGCAAAGACAACTTTGTATCTGTTGATTCTTCTGCTGCTAAAAGTGCAGCATCAGCCTTAGCCTGTGCTCCAGTCTGTGTCTCAAGTTCTGATGTATCTGCAATACCGTGAACACCAGTTGTTGCATTATGGTCTGTAACTGCTACCTGAATTGCTGTTGTGGTGTCTGCTGTAGTAGCAAGGTTTGCTGTATTTGCAATACCGTGGACAGATGTTGTATCTGAAGAGTGTGCTGAAAGGTTTGATGCAACGCTTGTAAAGAAGGTTGGATCATCGCCAATTGAGGCTGCTAACTCATTAAGAGTATTTAGAAGTTCTGGGGCACCATCAATAATTGCTGCAAGTTCTGCTGCATTAGCAAAGTACTGCAAAGCGGTCCATGTTGATGAACCATTACCCATTTTAAATTTATTTGTGTCGGTTTCAAAACCGATTTCACCTGCTGCTAAGATTGGGTTTGCAGCCGTCCATTGTGCTGCAGTACCTCTGCGCTGTTGCATTCTTGTTGCCATATTTATATTCTCCTTATGGGGGCTGCCCATTAACTTATCTTATTATAACCCCTGTTTTAATTGAAGTTATCTACTACACTACCGCCATCAAATACAACTGTCCATTCTGTTGTGTCTGGACCGCCTGCATCTAAACCTACACCCAATGGGCTGTTGAATGATCCACCTTCATAGAACTGAGATACTATGAAACCAGTTCCATCAATTGCGGTATCGTGAATGTGCTGTGGTAAGTTATTTGTATCATCAATAGTTGCCTGGGTATACCATGCTCCATTATAATAAAAGTTCACTCTATTTGTTAGAGTGTCTAACCACTGCGTACCATTAGTTGGTGAAGAAGGAGCAGTTGTTCCAACAGCCATAGATCCAGTTAATGAATCTACATACTCCTTAGTTGCTGCGTGACTAGCAAGAGTTGGTGCTCCCACCGTTACTGCATCTCCGAATGTACCGCCGTTAGTTACGACTAATCCATTCTTTACCTTGAAGTCTTTATCGACTGTTGCCATTTACTACTCCTTCTTCCAACTATTTTTATTTTTTATTAAACTAGAAGTGTTCCCATAACAGTAACTGTTGAGTTATTGTTAGCAGTTGTTACTTGTAGTTGTACGTTTGCTCCTGAGATACCTGCTGAAATTGATGACGCTGAGCCATTTGTTCCAACAATTCCGTATTCAGTAATTGCAATGTTATCTGAAGAATCAAGTGTCAAAAGGACTTTTGAGATTTCAGTGTGTGTTCCGTAGGCAACCTTTACAAGGTATTCTGCTGAACGGTAGTCAGCCTTTGGGAAGGCATGTGCTACTTGAATTCCTGCTGTTGGTGCTGAAAGTGTTGCTGCAACCTGCTTAGCAACTGAGTTTAACTCAACTGAAGTAAATGAACGATCTGTTCCATCTACCGCAGTACGAGCACGAGCATCTGAGAAGTAAAGGTTTGTTGCACCTTCATCAAGATCATCGGTTGTAGAATCTGCTACACCGTTTTCTGCACTAATGCTTAGAACTCCGTTGACATATGTTATTTCAACATTATCTTTGGTTGCACCAGCAAGAAGGTCTCCTGCTGAAGCCTTTGCACGAGAGTCTGTGAAGTATAGTTTTGTTGAACCCTCTTCAATATCATCTGTATCAAGCGCATTAATTGCGTTTGTTGCAAATGTCTCTGCATTTGATTGTGCAGTAGAAGCAGATCCTGCTGCATCGTAGTTGATTGCAAGTCCATCTGCGTAATCTTCTGCTGCTTCTTGTGCTGCTGATGCTGCTCCGATTGTATCCCAAGCGCCCTGATTAGCAGAAAGTGCTGCAGTACTAAAGTCTGAAATTTCTGCAGATGTCAAGCCTGTTACAGAAATAACATCGCTTCCATCAATGCTGATATTTGCGCCTGCTGTTAATGTATCTTGCTTTCCTGCAACAAGGTTAGCAACATCAGTTGCATAGTTTGGATTATCAGCAATTGCTGCAGCCAACTCATTAAGTGTGTCAAGAAGTGCTGGAGCACCGTCTACAAGGGCTGCAACTGCATCGTCTGCATGCTGTTCTGCTGCTGCTTGAGCAAGACCAATTTCTGTGCTTGTCTTGTATGCTGACCATGTATTTGTTGATGTTGTTGAGGCATCATTAATTAGGTCATCTGCATAGTCCTTAGCATTTTGCTCTGCAGTTCCTGCTGCATTATCTGCATAAGTTTCTGTTGCATAACCTGTAAGGTCTGCTGACTTAAGATATCCGTATCCATCAATTGTTGTATCAAGTGATGATGTTGGTGTGTATGATTCTAGGGCTGTATCTGTGTAAGATACTGCGTTATTATATGCACCCTGTGCAGATCCTGCTGGATCATAGTTTGATGCAAGACCATCTGCGTGATCAATTGCTGCCTGCTGTGCATCTGCTGCAGCACCTGATTCATCGTACCAATTATCAACAACTGAGCGATCAATTGAGAGTTCGCCAGTTCCATCTACTGCAAGACCTGATGCTACAGACTTAACAAGTGTTTCTCCGCCAATGAGGTCAAGGATGTATTGATCTCCAGCGTTTTCTGTAAGGATTGTTTCACCGTTGATTGTACCTTGTAGGCCTTCAACGATCAACCCATGTTTAATTTTAAAGTCTTTGTTTAATGTTGCCATTTTTATATCTCCTTAGTTATGCCTTAAGTCCAATACGAGCATATCGTACTGTGACTGGCTTGATCGCAGGATCTGGAGTGACTGTTAAGGCCACGGTATTTCCAGTGCGAGAGACATCAATGGTGCCAATATTCCCATCATTGTCGATTGTTCCGTATTCGCTAACTGATACGTTTGTACCGTCAACGAGAATTGTCAGTTCGGTTGCATAGAATTTGTTATCCCCTGCTGAGGTCTTTGATATTGAAATAATATACTTGACCATACGCCAAACTGTAGCATCAAAGTTATCAATAACAGTTACGTTCTCAATACCAGTGATTGTGTTTTCATTGTTACCGTGAGAGCCAAGGTCTGTTGCCTGTGCTGTTGCGGTGTCAATTAGGTCTTCATAGTTTTCTTGAGTAGGTCTATCACCAGTTTGGAATAGACTTTTAACTCCTGGAATTGATACTTTAGCCATGCTGTAATTATAACACCCCTTTTAATAATACTATTAAAGAATGTAGTTGCTGTATCCAATAACTTGAAGTGGAATTGCGGGGGTATTGCCCAAACCAATAGACTGAATCTGAATTGCTGTAAACTTAACTCTAAAAGGTAAAACCTCAGTAATAATTGTTTGTCTTGTAAAGTCTTCTACCTGTACTGATGGATAGTCTATTGGGAATATTCTTTCCGTTTTACCCTGAAGGTTATCAAGTAGTTTTGCTGTTGCCATTAATCTGTTACATCTTCAAGAATCTTCATGCTACCCTGGCAAACTGTCCATACTCTTGTTGGGTCTGATACCTGAATATCAAAGATGTCTCCTGTTTCAAGTTGCACTGATTCTTCTGATGTAAGCCAAACTGTGAATTCTCCAACTAAGTCATCTTCATCTGCAACTGGAGTTAGGGACATAATTAGTGTTGCGTCATCTGTAATAATTCCAGGGCTTGTATTTGGTCTTTTAATCTTCATGGCAATATCCCATTCTGATCCTTCGCCTTTCAAAATTAAAGGCTGCTTGGCATCATCTGTTACATAAACCTTAAAGCCAGAAGTATCTCCACGAACAACAGTCCAGATAACTGTAGGAGGTTTGTTTCCTATTTCATATAAAGATTGAGATCCTCTTAAGATTGCCATAATGTTATTATATCACGACAAACCGTCCTTGAGTGCACCCCAAGTACCGTTACCTTTTGTTTGAATAATTAACATTCCCATTGTGTGCTGAACTGCAACAACGGCTATATACCTTGCTGGGCCAGTGGCTGGTCTACCTGAAACAAGTGCCCCACTGCCATCTACATAAACTTTTGTTCCTGCTGGTCCAAGACCTGTTGTGTTCATTTGCAAAGCACCAGAAACTATTACAAGTCCGTTGTCTCCATTTTGAATATTAGTCTTTGTTAATCCTAGTATTGGAACATCTGGATTATGAGATGGAGATGATGGATCATATTTTGCTATTGTTGAAACCATTGTTCCGCCATATGAAACATTTCCGCTAATAAAAACTGGTATACCCTGATTAATTTGTGACCCAGTAATATTTCTAGCGTCAACATATGCAGCGCCATACCCTAGTGGTGGTAATATATCATTTAGTGCATCAACCAAAACTTTAAAATCTCCGTGTACATTGACAGGATCAGAGGCAATTGGGTATTTCATAGCAGGATAATTAGATGATGATTGAGCCATAATTCTTATTATACCACCCTCTAAAGTTGACTTTTGATAAATTTTTGTGTTATACTTGGTAGTAACACCTACCAAAGGTGTTATTGTTTTCTAAGGAGGAAACTATGATTAAATTTATCGAAAGAAACAAAGAGATCATTAGCACACTCAGTATCGTAGCACTTGTCAGTGTTTTTTCTAATGCTGCCAACGCTACACCAGATCTTGATACTAAAAACAATCTTAGCCTGGAACAGGCTCAGACATCGGAAACCACCTCGAAAGAGGTTTTTTTGGTTTCTAAGGCAAAAAAACTAGAGAGTTTTGAGAACAAAGTTTCTCTGACTGATTTAGAACTAAAAGAACTGCTATCGCTAGTAGGGTTTAAAGGAAAAGACCTAGTAGTTGCTTGGGCAGTTGCCAAGAAGGAGTCTAATGGGCGACCACTGGCTTTTAATGGTAATCATAAGACTGGTGACTCATCTTATGGTATGTTTCAAATCAATATGATTGATGCTCTTGGTCCTGATCGTAGAACCAAGTTTGATCTTGACTCTAATGCCGAACTCTTCAACCCAGTCAAGAATGCAGAGATTGCATACTACATGACAAATGGTGGAGACGACTGGTCTTCTTGGAAGGGTATTACCCCAAGAACTAAATTCTGGATGACTAAATTTCCTAAGTAAAAATAAAGGCACCCATTAGGTTACACAAGCCTTTTGGGTGCTTTTTGCTTTAACAATTTTCTATGACTTCTCCATGAATAAAGTCTAGACCTGCAAACCTGCCAAACTCATCTATAGTTCTTTCTGAGCCAAGGTAGCCATCTCCTATTGTTCCTTCTACCAATGTTTTATAAACTATAGCCCTAGACCTAATGTTCATCTCTTCAAACTCATTTGGGAAATCGTGCCAGAATATTTTTCTTCTATTAATTTCTGCGTTTTCGTGGTTATAATATAGGTGATATAAATATTGTCTATCTGGAACAACTAAGTCGTATCCATGAGTATATGCTCTTGCTGCCATTATAATTTCTTCCCCCCAAAAAGCCATATCCTTATTGGGTGCCATAAATGGTCCAACAGTAAACAAAGAGCCAGCAGATATCGATCTAGTAAAAATACTTCCGTTTGCTGGCATAGCAGTTTGAGACGGTATTCTAAGTTTTTTAAAACTTTCTGGATCTTGATGAAAACTTACTATAGTCTTGTATTCTGGGTCTAAAAGGTCTGTTTTAATGTCATTAAATGTTTCGTCAGTGTACCAGTAGTTTGCTGGATACATTGTTAATAAAGGTTTCTTTATTCCTTGGCTTTGATAATTTAGTACTGAGTTAATAGCAACTTCATCCCAGTTTTCTACAAATCTAGTGTGTGAGTCACACTGTAAATAAAAATCTTGCCCCCTGTAAAATTGATGAGCAATATATCTTCCAATTCCAACACCAACATTTTTAGGAGCCTTGCTTGTAACATACTTTATATTTGGAATATCTGGTACATCTATTTCTGACTCATCCAAATAAGAAATGTGAAGACCAAAAAATAATTCGTGCTTTCCAGATGATTTACCTATTGCATCCAAGATTGTTGGTTTTAACTCTGGATCTCTGTAGGAAGATATTTGTATAAATATTTTTGACATCACTCACCATTTACTGCTTCCCAGATCCCACGCTCTAAACTTATCTTTGGAGTATAAAAAGATAATAACTTAGAGTTATCACTTACCCTATGCATACATCCAACAGGTTTGTCTGGTCTTGTAACTATCTCGCCAGAATATCCTACTGCGTCCATTGACATTTTTGCTAACTCTAAAAAAGATGTTGAGACTCCTGTTCCCAAGTTTATTGGCCCACTTGGAGGATTTTCTAAAGAGGTAATAACAGCATCTACGATATCTTTAATATGTATAAAATCTCTTGTTTGCTTTCCGTTACCCCAAACCTCAAATGGGTTGCTTTTCTCTAATGCTCTTTTTACATACATAGGAAATGGATAACTTAAATCTTGATCACTACCATATCCAGAAAACGGTCTAAATACATAGACGTTATCAACAAAAGATGCAAGATATTCGCCAACCATTTTTGACCAGCCGTATGTCATGTCTGGCTTTTGTGGGTTATAGTATGAACACATATCTTCACGAAGTTTTCTCTGGTTTCCTTCGGTTTGATAATTTACTGGATATGCTGCACTTGAAGAAAAATAAACAACTTTTTTTGGCTTAGTCTTTAAGCACCATTGAAAAAATTCTGAATCTATAGAAAAGTTATCTGCTACTAAAAGTGGTCTTGACTCTATAGTCTCTCTTCCACCAACCATTGCTGCTAAATGTATAACAAGGTCAAACTGATCATCAGACTTCTTGAAAAAATCTCTACAGTCTATATTATCTTTTATATCTATTCCAACTAAAGTATTGTGCCCATTGTCAAGTTTTGTCCAAAAATGTTTGCCAACAAAACCTTTATGACCAGTTATTAATATTTTCACGATATTCCTAAACAAGAGTTTAGTTTTTTTACATCAGAGTCAAACTTGTTGTGTATATAGTGTCCATACCTTTCTCCATCATACCCAGCAACCTCTGGATTATTTACAGATAAATACATTTCATCAAGTTCAGACTTTCCAACATAGGCATGTAGGTGTTCTATAATAACATCGTCAAAATAAAATAATGCATCAATCTTTGATCCTACGGCCTTCCAAAAATTATCTAAAAACATATGTATTTGTTCTGGTGGAGACATAAATCCTAGACATCTAATTATGTGAGTACTCATTAATACTGCTGTGGGTAAATTTTCACCTTGATACAAGTCATTTCCATAAGAAACCCCGTAACCCTTTTCTTTAATTGGTTCATAAAGAGTTTTATCCCAATCTTTTGTTCTTGGTAAATGATCATCGCCCATAAATGTTATAGTGTCATACATATCTGCATATTTTGTTGATAGCAGATTTAGTGTACCGTTCATTCGTTTTTCTGTTTGTGGGTTTACATCATAAGTTACTCCAGAAATTCTAGGATATATCTCATGATTATCTTCGTCTAACCCAATAACAATATCGGAAATTGAAGAGGTTTCTTTTATTGCGTTTATAACTCTTTCAACATTTTCAACCCTATTTCTACTTGGAATAATTATAAGGTTTGTCTTTTTTGTTTCTTCCATATTTTTTACCACTTACTCATTGGACAGGTTGCTGCTTGAAGTTTTGTTTTTAAATGCATAAAGCATCCACACTTCTTACACTGTTTTGTTGCTTTTATAAATTCAGGACAAGACTTACATATTGAGTATCTTCTGTCAGCCTCTGATGAATCTGCCCACTCAGTCTTTGGATTTACGAGGTCTAAAGGACTAACACCAGATGCTTTGTTGGCTTCTATTATTTCTTTTATTTTATCTAATCTACTTGACATATTACTATTATACACCAACAGTGTTTCTATGTCTAGGCCTGCTTGTTCTAATAAAGGATGTAAGAGTATACCTATCTCCAGATACAACTTTTGATACCCTGTGTTTTTTAGATCCAGGGTGGTAGACAAGCATTCCCTTTTTTGGCCTTATACTTATATCTGAATCTGGATAGACCAATTCTCCACCCTCAAAATCTTCATTTAAATATATAACTACTCCGTATTTTATTTCTTTTCCTCCAGCATCGTCCGAATGCTCTTCCCAAAAAGAATCACTATTTGTTTTGTGTATCATTCTTATTATTTGTGTGTGTAGTTCTTTATCAAACAATTTAGAAACTCTTTTATTGATATCTATCAATATTTTATGATTTTCTGATTTTAAAATAAATATACCAGTGTTTTCATTTTGGGGTTTCCATTTTTGTGAAGCGGTAGCCTCTTGTATTAAAACATTGCACTCTTCATCTGATAAAAAGTTATGAATAATCACTTTGACTACTTATTATGAATTAAGATTCCGCTTACAAAGAACCAGTCATAAGGCTCACAAGATAACTGGTAAACAGTTACTACTTCATCTGCGAAGTGTTCAATACTTGTTACTGGAACTTCAGCCTTGTTGCCCGATGAATCCATAACAATTAGACTATCGCCTACCTCAACATAGTATGCTTCCTTAATCTTGTATTCAGATTCAGAAGTTTTAACAAACACTGGCTGTGTGTATGTTAATCTAATATCTAGATTTCCATTGAAGCATATGATGTCTGATTCTTCTACGGAATCAATTGCTGTAATAGTTGTTTCAACTAGATCCCCGAATGTTAGGGTTGAAGATGCCCAGGCGTACTTCTGCCAGTCTGGCTCTGATTCATCTAGTTCAACAATTGGTGTTGACCAGATGACATCTCCAACTTGAAGATTCTTTACTGGAATCTGTCCGCTAGGGGTATCAACTAATGTGTTTTCTTCAACACATGGTGGTCCAAACCAAGGAATAATTGGTGCTGCAGTTGTAAATGATGGGAAGAACGGTGGGAAGAACGGTGGGAAGAATGGTGGGAAGAATGGAGGGAAGAACGGTGGGAAGAATGGGAAGAACGGTGGGAAGAATGGAGGAGCAGGACATGTAAATGACTCTGCTCCTGTACAAGGGTTTACATAAATAGCAACAGAAGTTCCACAAGAGGCACGATACTCACTGTATGAATATACTGGAGTACAGTCTTGTGCTGTTGTAGTAGTCGCAGCAGTAGTTGCTGCAGTTGTAGTTGCTGCAGTTGTAGTGGCAGCAGTTGTAGTTGCAGCAGTTGTAAATGTTGGGAAGAATGGAGGGGCTACAGTTGTAGGACATGTGAATGATTCTGCACCTGTGCAAGGGTTTACGTAAATTGCAACTGTGGTTCCACAAGAAGCACGGTATTCATTGTATGAAAATACTGGAGTACAGTCTTGCTGAGTAGTTGTTCCAGAAGTTGTTGTTGGTAGGGGATCTCCACAGCATGATTGTCCTGCAGGAATTGCATATGAACTTGATCCACCAAGTAGTGACAATCCTAGTTCAGCACATGTAATATTTGCAGGGTTAGTGATTGTTCCTGGACATGATGCTAAAGTTGCACTTGTTGTAGTTGTAGTTCCAGGGCAATCCCATGACTCTGCACCAGTACAAGGATTTACATAGATCGCAACTGTTGTTCCAACACCATTACATACTCTTACTTCATTATTAGAAAATACTGGGGTACAGTCTTGAGCAGTTGTCGTTGTACTTGCAAGAGCGCCACCACAACATGACTGTCCTTCAGGAACTGCATAAACTGTAGATCCTCCTAGAAGTTCTAGACCTAGTTCAGAGCAAGTGTAGTTTGCTGGATTTGTAATTGTTCCTGGACATGAAGCAAGTGTTGCGCTTGTTGTTGTAGTTCCTGGACATGTAAATGATTCTTGTCCTGCATTTGGACATCCTTCTGGAATAACATAAATAGCAACAGTTGTTCCGCATGATGCACGGTACTCGTTGTATGAGAACACTGGCTCACAACTTGGTGATACTGTGGTTGTTGTAAAGTTACTACATGAAGTAGGAATTCCTAGTTCAGCAATAATTTGTGCAGATGATAAACCTGATTGAGTTGTAGTTCCAGTTATATTAGAAATACCTGCTCCAGTAGGTGCTGTTCCATATCCTCCAGAGTATTCACCACTAAATCCATTACATGTTACATAAATATCAAATGTTGGAGCAGCAGTTGTTGTAGTACTATTTGTGGTTGTAGTTGTAGTCGTTGCTGGACTTCCTGTATTTGCAGTTGTTGTAGTCGTAGTAGTTGTTGGTGCCTGTGTTGGACCTGTTGGATCTGTTATTGGTACCTGTGTTGTAGATGCAGTTGTTGCTGATGTTGTTGTAGGTGCAACAGTTGTTGTAGGGGCAGCAGTTGTTGATCCAGAACCAGTCTCGTAAATATCTCCATATGCAATCCATGTATCAGTTGCAACTTTTACAAGAGTTGCTTGGCCATACTGTGTGTCAATAAAAAGTTGTGAATTTTTGCTATTTATAGTAACTCCAGGTGCTGGTGTAAATGCAGTTACACCTTCACCAATTTCAATAGTATGATATTTATATCCAACTGGAATAGCGACAGAAGAATTTGCTGGAATAGTCAAAGTCATTGATGTTGGTGTTGATAATAAAATTGTTTTTGATGCATCAAGTGGATCTAATGTAAAGTTAGATGCTTTTGTTATAACCTTATTTGTATTTACAAGACTTGCCTCAACATCAAACTGAGAATCTGCTGCATTCCATTCAATTCCATCTCCAGCCTTATCTGCTAAGTCTACTGCTGAGTTTAATATTTGATCATTTACATAAGTTTTTGTTGCTAAGTCTGCTGTGTTTTCAATTCCGTGAATCTGGGTTGTATCTGATGCGTGTGCTGCAAGGGCTGCTGTAGCAGCAGTGTCAGCATCTACAAGATTTTGCAAGTGTTTTGCAATAGATGGGATTGGAAGGTTGGCTGGATTTGTATTTGCACCGTCATAAGTGTATGATCCATAGTGATAAAGTCTTAATGCTGCCTGAATGTCTGCTGCATCTGAAAGTCCAGGAACCTTGGCAGGAAATAGCCCAGTACCATTAACGGTATTGTCAATATTTTCTGCTGCCACTATAAATCACCCTTTTTCATTATACCACCGTAATAAAAAGATGGACAGTTTTTGGGCCAGACATTGGTGCCCAATTCCCATCTAGATATTCTACTCCCTCTATTTCAAGCGGTAACGCAATAAATCCTTGGCTAGTATCTAATTCTTTTATAATTAAGTTTGTTGCCAATGGTCCAGAATTCTCTGATGAAGATATAGAGTATTGAACGCTAAACTTGTCAGAACTAACAGTTCCTTCTGAGATGTCATAGATGTCTGCAAGATTTATTGGTGCAATAACTATTTTTCCATTTACAGGATTAAGTGGTCCTTTGGTTTCTGAATAAAAATTTGATTTTAAACTAATTAGTGGTGTCCATTGAGGTGTTCCACTTGGAGTTGCAACATTTTGAAAAACTGTCTTATATGTTTCTGAACTTGGACTATAATCTATTGCAATATCTAATGCTTGTATGTCCTGAGATATTGAATTTGCAACACTGGCTTCTCTTGGATCTCCCTGGACACCAATAATTATACTTCCACGATCTCCTGTTGGTCCAAAATCTAAATCAAGGCTTATTGTTTCTGGTCCACCAAATACTGTTAGATCATCATTAGACAATAAGATATCTGCCATTGTTATGCACCTGTTGCAGGGAATACAACTGTAACTGTTGTCGCTGCACCTGTTGGATTAACAACACTAGAAACAGATGTTGCATCTTGTACTGCAAAGAAATTTGATGGGGTTCCAAACATTCTGTATCCAGATTTTGCATTTATTACTACTGTTGCTGTATACACTGTTTCGGCTTCAAACTTTGAATCAACTGGTGTTGGAGACCAAGAAATAGGGTTTCCAAAATATTCTGCTGTTTCGATTATATTGACTGATGGGGTTGCATCTTTAACTGGTTTTGCAATTCCAAAAATCATATTATTAGATATTGTTGAATACTCTGTTGGCTGTGCTCCAGTTACTTGATCAGTAATTGTAATTGTTCCTGTAAGTAATGTATGAACTATTTCATACTGACCAGTTCCTGGAGATCCTGCTGGTTTTCTTACTTCAACATCATAAACATATTCAGTTCCAGCAATAAGCGTGTTGCCTTCTGTTGGTCTTATTGCACATTGTACAAAAGTTCCATCATCAGATATTTTTGCAAAACACTTTATTGGGGAACCACTTGCTCCACGAACTGTAGATATAGTAAATTGAGCACTATCGTATGGCGCTACTGTATCTGTATAATAATCTGGGGTATTTGCAAAATTTGTTGGAATCCTAAAACCACTTAACTCAAACACTGTTCCATCATTCTTTTTTGGGTAGATACGGAACTCAAAGGTGTCACCCTTATAGTAGTTAAAGTCATAGGTTGCTGGAAATGCCATGGTTTTATTATACCACGCTGACATAGACAGAATTAAGAATTACAGAAGCATCAAAGTCTGTTCTTAATTGAGGAACTGCTCCATTCCCCCACATAACAGCATTCTCTATGAAGATCTGCTGTGTTGCGGAAAGATTGTAAACATTTTGATATTTAAAAGATCCTATAAGTTGAACAAATTCCTTATTGCTGCTTGCAAAGTATGTCCTTAGCCAGACCTCTGTATTTGGTGTATATGTTGTTAGTTCAAAGTTGTATGTCACAAATACCTGTGATCCTTCTTTTATACCGTGGAAGTTTAAGGCTCTTTGGTGACTATTCCAAAGGCTTGTACAACCTTTAGGCAAATAGATTTCGTTTTGTGTTTTCTCTTTAGTATCTAGCGGAAGAGTAACCCAGCCATCATCTCCTTGAGATATTCCAAGCCTTGTTGATTTTTCTATGCTATTTATATAGGATCCCCAGCCAGCCTGTTGTCCAGCAGAAGATAAAGAACTTAAACCATTCTTTCCTGCTGGTCCTGCTGGCCCTTTTGGACCTGGCTTTCCTTCTGGACCCTGCGGTCCTTCTTTTCCATCTTTACCATCTTTGCCTGCTGGTCCTTGTGGTCCAACTGGTCCTGGAACTGGAAGAAATGAAAGTGTGTTCTCTTGATATGGAGATGCTTGGCTTTGCTCTACTTGAGCAGCATATGAAGATTTTTTTGCACCAGGGAAATCCATAGATTTAGAAACGGCCATAGCAACATTATCTCATGGTATTAAGAAATTAATTTCTTTTTTATATTATTACTTGCCTACTTTAAATACTTTATCTTTTATTTTAATAACAGGTGGAAGTTCTGGTCTTGGAGTTGATACTTTTACTACAGCCATTATAAACTCCCCGTTACATCACCAATAACTGAGATAGTACCAATTACTGGAGTCCATACTACATCTGAATCAATTATTACTTGTAGATCAAACATTAATTCAGCAACAATACTTTTATAACCTATACCCCATAACTCTGTAATAGATGATGGAGCCATGATATCAACATAGCCAGGGTGCGAAGTTACTTCTAGTTCATCTAGGTAATCTGATTTTGGATCATAAGATGTTGCTTTAAAATCCCAAGTGCTTGTATCAAAATATGATTGCTCATCGTCGTTTAAAAATTCTATACGCAATGGAGATGTATCACCTCTAACAATATTCCATCTGATTATTGCTGGGTCTGCACCAAAAGTTTCGGGACCAAGTAAAGACATAATGTCATTATACCATGTAAAAAGACTAACACCTAGATTGGTGGGTATAGGACAAATCTAGGTATTAGCCAGTAATAAAATTATACCATAATAGACAAAACGGACATGATATTTAAAAGTTATATAATTGTTATAATCAACAATGTCCATTTTGTTACTTTTGTAGTGTTATGCCAGGATTGCGATAGTGTATACTTTAAATATATATAAGAAAAAGAATATCCTTATAGTTTTAAAAGATATCTTATATATAGTATATATAGTTACTTAGATTTGGCGATATAGTCTAATAGAATATCATACATATGGTCTAATTTTTTATCCATATTTGATCTTTTTTCTTCTGCTTCATTAATGCGACTTTCTAGTCTTGAAACCTGGTCTTTTAATGATGACCCTGAATTAGGTTTAAGTTCGCTTAGATAATGTCTGACAAGCCACTTGATCGCAAAGGCGATTGATGATACAATTGTAAGTATTGCTACGATTAACGAAGCCCAGTCCTGGATTGTCATAACTGTATTATTATAAGGGGAGTTTTTTACAAATGAAAACTAATATACTCAAAACACTTGAGCATTCTAAGAATTTAATTATATCCCCTGACATGGATGGTTTTATGACCGCAAAATTATTAGAGCGTTTTAACGGTTCGAAAATAGTGGGTTCATATGACAAGAATCTTTTATGTTTAGCCGACGACATCAATCCAGAAGATTGTTTGTTTGTTGATTGCGATATGAATCGAGAAGAGTTTGTTTCTCTCGGAAATCATATGCGATTAATAGATGACAATATGTCAAGTAAGTCGTTTAATCCGAATGTGCACTTCGGCGTTTCGACATATAGCGACAAGTTTCCATTTGCAACCGCTTTTTTAATTTCGTTCGCAACAGAGGTTGAAACCTCCGACTCTGACCTTATACGCATGGCTTTTGCTGATTCAACACTACGCAATATGGAAAAATATAGCAACAACATGCGAAACTGGTCAACACGGATGGATCATCCTGCAGTAAAGTACATAATGGACAATTCGGACATTGCAAGAAAGAATGATGCACAAGCAAGGTTTGATTATGTTGATCAATCATTTACATCTAAAAGATACGGCAAGCAAAGATATCTGGATACCCTAAATAAGGCCCTAGAAGCGCAGGGGATGAAGTTTGAGCCACTAACTAGGGGTAGTAAGTATATATGTGACAAAGTTGGCATAAACACCCTTATACGGTATAATAGAGATATCATATCTTATGCAGAAATATTTACAGGAGAATATTCTGTAACTTACAACGAAGAAAAGGAATGGACATGACAAAAGACGAAGCAGTAGAACTTATGCTAAAGAGCATCAACGATGATAATCGTGAGATGTGCGAAAAAGGTGGCATGAGTCCAGAAGAAACTGAAACACAGATTTCACAAAGCCAGCCAGCGCTTGGTTTGATTGTTTCAAACATGTATGATCGTATGAAGGATGCTGGTTTACTTGCCTAAGTATTATTACAAACCAATTTTATCGAAAATTGAAGAAGCATATTTGGTCAACGCCAAGATTGACTATGAGCCAGGATTTGATATTGAGTCAAATGTCAGAATAGTCATAGAGGCTGAAACCGAAGAGTTGGCGGACAAGTCTAGATGGGGTTTTGTAGATATCAACATGTGGGAGTTAGTAGATGAAGGTCAATAGACTTTCGCCAGACCTATATGAGATCGAAGATTTTGTAACAGTCGATCAGCAAACCAAGATATTGGAGTATTGCCAATCTCTGGATGAATCTGATTGGTGGCATGAGGAGCAAAAAGATACTTTCTTTTATGGCAAACAGAAGTATGGTCAACTCCCCGAAATTTTTGACGATGTTAACAAAAATGTAAAAAACCTTTTTTCCAATTTACTTTATGTTGGAGATGTTGCGCTACAAAGAGTTTTAGATCATCAGCCAATGCAAACCCATAGAGATTATTGGATAAAAGATACCGACTCTTATATTCGTTATGGAATCGTTATATATTATAATGATAATTACATAGGTGGAGAAATCGAATACCCAGAGTTAGGGATTATTCACAAACCAAAAGAGCGATCTTTAGTTCTACATGGAGGAAATATACTACATGGTCCAAAGAGAGTTACTGGTGATGTTACTAGGTATTTTTCTACCGCTTTTGTTAGTGGATCTATTGATGAACCCGTTTTTTTAAACCCTTGCATATTTGGTGATGTTGAACTACACGATGGATCTAATTACCCCTAAGCACTGTTTCTTATATATTGTGCTATTACGTGTGATGCGTCATGATACATACCGTGGAATCTATCCTCAACTTGTTTTGCAATAGCAAACCTTAGTTTTTGCTCAATCTGAAATAATAATATTGCTTGTGCTTGTTCTGGAGTAAGTTCTTGTTGATCGCTATTCATTCTTACACTCACAGTTGTTGCAGCAAGTTTCTGAAAATATTTTTACAGCCAAAGATGGATCTTCTATTGGTCTTCCCATATTATCTGTTACTGGGATAGGCTTAGATTCAAATAAAAAATCTTCGTCCCAGGCATTTTCTAAATTGTCTAGGATACCCATTTTTATTCTTCGTCTGCTGGCTTTGATCTGTGTGGATCAGTGCATGTGCATCCTGCACAGCAATTTGGTCCTGAGTATTCTTCTGTCATGAATCCATTATAGCACAATTCTGAATAATTTTGTAAAACCCAAATAGCCTAAAATCTGAATATTTTGTCCAGATGTATGATACATACTATACAGGAAAAATACATAAAAAAATAGTGTGCCCATAATAGACACACTATCGATCCTGTACCCACTACATCTTGGGTGCGCTACCCTGTATCCACCCACTGTGTATGCCTATCAGTGGGGCATCTATACACACCGCTTGCCCTTGGTGTAGTGTGGCCTTGTATAACTCGATAAACTCTAGGACATGCTCCTTAGTATCGAATTCCATTTGCTTAGTAGCACCTGATGTGCTTGTTAATGTAATCTTCATGTTACTCACACTCCCCGCATGGGCACTGTGGGAACTCTCGTTCTTGCTTAATGCGATTAGCAAGAGCGACAACCTTGTTATAGGTATCAGCGGAAGCACCTCTAAAGGATACTACCTCTCCATTTGCTACCTTTTCAGCAGCGATAGCAATACGCTGTTCTAAGTTGTACTGTCCATACTTAGAGGACTTAATGTAGTTTTTATCTAGTGTAATCATTTTGACTACCTTTCTTTTTTAATTCTTATAGTAGTAATACTAGCACACAATACCCAAAAAGTCAAGTCCTAACACGGCGTGTCGCATGTGATTTATACCACATCACAAATCGGACATATCGGACATCGGCACGTGTCAAGTCGACACACCGATAATACTAAGATTGTTACGCTATTGTTATAATTCCCCTGGAAAATGTGACCTACATCTCATGTGACCTACCTCACAATGTCCGATTTATCCTATTTATACCCCTCAAAATGTCAGACCCCCCTGCTATACTTGTATGTATACAAGGTTGAAAAAGAAGTAAGCCCCTTAAAGAAAGGTTATCAAAATGATAACACTAACAATTAACGAAGTGTGTAAATCACACACCCCTAATGTCCCTGCTATCTCTATGGTAGGAGATGACCAATTCACTTTCTGCGAAAAGTGTGAAAATAACATTGAGCGTTGGTATAACGATACCGACCCAGAGCGTCTACCTATGTGGACAGATTGGAAGGTGTCTAAATGAGCACTTTCGTAAACCTTGCCTCAGTATGTGGCAAATCTTATGCTTCTGTTGATGTCTATGATGTAGACCTTAACCCTCATGGTGTTATCTGTTGCGATAACTGTGAGTCAATTTTAATGTGCCGTAAGGCTTGGGATTTTCTATACAAAGGAGTCAAATAATGACTAAATACAATGTGCTAGTTTCGTATGTATGCGAAGCCAATGATGAACTAAGTGCTGTGTTCGCACTTAACAAAACGCTAATGCCACTTAGCGAAAACGAATTAGAAAAGTTTAACGCTTTTCATGTAGAGGAGGTTATCCAATGAGTATTTGGACTAGGTTCGCTACTGTTAGCGACTACCCTAAAGGCATGATGAACTTATGCCCATGCGGTCAGGTTGTATTAGCACCCGCTCTCTATCATGAAGGGCAACCTTATTGGGAAAACCCTAATAAGTGTAAAGAATTATTTGAGGAGTTAAATAAATGAAATCACTACAACAAAAATTAGATGAAAGCGCAATTGCGTTAGAGCCAATTCTTTGGGAACTACTAAATGAAATTGAGGAAACAAATGAGTAATTTTTTTATTAGCGGTAATGCGTTGTTTTGGTTTTCTTTTATTTGTTTATTCTATGGATCTTACTTATTCGTGAAAGGCGAATAATTTTTCACGTCCCGTTTTCCACAGGGTGTGGATAACTAATGTGTTTAAGGTCACACTTTTATTTTCCCCATTTACGGCGTGTCGTCTTGACTTTTTGACATTTTTATGATAGTATTCTACTATACAATTAAATAAAGATAAATAAGCAATGAGCCTTAGCAAATAAATGTGACCAGTATCACAGTGAGCCTAAGCAAATAAGTGCCCAATTTGTCAGACCCCCCTGCTATACTTAATTATACAAACAAACGAAAGGTAGTCAAAATGACTTACACTATAACACTTGAGACTTTTAACGGCTCAACTAAAAAAATCAACCTTGCCTCAAAGGGTGCGGTTGCTCAATTCATCTCAACCTATCCAACTCAACTCCCTGTTGGTGTTGCGGTAAAAGTATCCTGCGACGCTTTAGGTGTTAGCGGAACACTAAGAGGAAAGGCGGTTCTCTAATGATAAACTCCGTCTTAACAATTCCCTGCGACGAGTGTAACTCAACAGGACTAATTTTTTTCGGTAACGATTTTGACTATGATGTCGAAACTTGCGAGTGCGATTTTGGCAAAGAGCAAGACCTGATGTTATTCAACAACTAAAAGAATAGGAAATAAATAAATGAAAAAAGTAGAACACTCTCTCCGTTTTGTAACAGAGTTTGACGAAACTCATCCAGTGGCACAACAGGCCTTGTCGATACCTCACTCAGAGTTAATCGCAATGCTTGAAGGAATGCTAAAAGAATTGGTAGCGCCTGCGCTTACTTCGGTCCTTGATGAAATTAATGCTAATGGTTCATACGCAATTCTAAAGGTGGCCGACTAATGATGACACGAAAAGACTATGTAGCAACTGCACAAATTTTAAATAAATTTGCTGACAGAATTGATTCACACGAATTCAATGATTTAGTTTTTGAATTTGGTGAAATGTTTTTAGCAGATAATCAAAGATTTGTTGTAGAAAAATTTGAAAGTGCTTGCTATGAAAACAAAATGGCACACATTCAACAATCAACACGATACAATCCTAACTTATAAAATTAGTCTGGAGCCAGGCTAAGGGGAGATCCTGAGCAAGATCTAAAACTGCTCAAATTTTGGACGTGGGACTTATCCACAGGCTTATCCACAGGGTGATTTAAGATGCTGCTTACGACACGCCCGAAATTTTGTGAGATTAATCACACCGCTTGAGCGTCTCACTATTTAAGAATACTCGCCAGTAAGTAGAAAAATGTCAGTGGGATAGGCTAGGATAGTATTATCAAGTTAATTAAAGAAAGAAGGTTGCCCAATGGCTACTAAACTATACACTATCGAAAACCTACTTATAGGAAAAATCTATCGCTCAACTAATCGCCACTTCGAAGGCGAAATTGTATCTGCTCGACCTCGAACAGAGATTTGGTATGGAGAAAATACCGAAGCATACTTAATTGAGGTTAATGCTAGAGGCTTGCGAAATAAGTTTGCGACTATCGCAGTTAAGGTTGGTGAGTAACTATGGCAACAGTTATAGATAAAACAGATAACTATTTTATTTGGGATTTACTTTTTGTGTGTTGTGATGAACACCAATTTAAATACCAGTGTAAAAATTGTAGCGAAATGATGGGTTGCCAGTTTTGCGAATTTGATCCTTATGAGAAATGCGAGTGTGATGAATAATGGGATACATAGAGATTTTTAGAATTGACAATGAGGGCGCAGGTTGGATAGACTTGGCTCATGCTAACTCAGACGAGTTATTTAATTTAGAAGTGGGCTTACTAAATGAAGGCGCACTATTTACAACGAAAGAGGCAGACTAATGGAATACCTATACTCAGTAACTAGCACCAACGATAGCAACACTAAGGCTGATTGGATTGGTCGCTATGATAATGCGCTTGACGCAGTTAGCACTTTCCTATCTTTTACAGACCATGGATTTGCTAACGAATACCGCACAGTTAATCTATCAGAGCCGTCAGGTAAAATGCATACAAAGATTTTGTATCGCTCAGGAATTGTTGGAGGTAAGTAATGGCAGTATTTGAGTTTAATGCTTTCATAGATGTCGAAGCAGATAACTATGATGAGGCTATTGATAATTTTGACTTCATGCTTAAGCATGGAAGTATCAACAGAAGTAATGTCTATGTCGCAGAAATTGAGGAGAAATAATAATGGGTTCAGTAACAGCACTTGGAATTAAAGATGAAGTATTAGACTTAGAAACACAATTACTTTATCACTTAAAGGGTAATCACTATCCTCCAGTACCCGCAGAAATGGTAAAACCTTGCATAGAGGCTATTGACGCTTACTATGATGAGGACTATGACCGCATGATTGACATGCCTATGGTTGGTGACTTCCAGATTTTATACAGAGGAGAAACTCAAGCACCTGCAAGGGCTATTGTAGACCAACACCACTTATCTTTTTGGCTTCCAGATTGGGAGGACTAAATGTCTGATACAATGATAAGCATGGAACTTGTACATGCTGATAACCTAACGCCAGATCAATTAATGATTGGTGATTTAATAAAAGTTATTGACGACATAGTTGAAGTTATTTTTATTGAGAGTGACTCAACAGGAGATAACTATGACATACAAACACAAAATGAATTTGGTGAAAGAGAATTTGTACAGTATAGTTATACTGATTTAATTCCATTGTATGTTTTTATTGATGAAGAAGAATAAGTAAAAGTATTTTTGTGTGCTTCCCCGCACAAAAATGCACGTCCCGCATTCGGGCGTGTCGTGTGTGAGATTAATCACATTTAAGAAGTTGATATTTTTTCCCCTGTGTGCTAAGATTATTATATGAAAAAAACACCAGAGGAATTACGCAGGCTTATGGAATTACGCCGTAGCAACGCTGCCTCTGCCGTACCCAATAAAAAGAAATATAATCGCAAAAAATGTCAGTCTGAAATGCTACAATTAAAGAAACAACAAAAAGGAGAATAGCCCCATGGGAAATATCGCAGATGAGTTCTATGACGAATACTACGCAACAACCTGCCCTTCATGCCGAGAAAATGCGGTTGACGAATATGAAGAAAAGTGCACACATTGCCTTCTTGAAGAAATGTCCGCACACTATAATGAGGACATTGCTCTAGAAATGAGCCTTGGCCTTGACTACTAATACACTTAAACTAAAACGCTCTAAAGATAGAAAGGTTGCTAATGCCGTTACCCCAAATGGAAAACAAGCAAGTATTGCCAACACCTTCGGCCTACCTGCAGGAAAAAACTATTCATGTCCTGGCGCTACGAGTGTCTGCGAAAGTGTTTGCTACGCTGGCAAGTTGGAAAAAATATTCCCAACAGTAAAGGTTAACCTTCTTCATAACTGGTCTCTACTTAAAGACGCAGACTATGAAACTATGGTCATCCTACTTAAGGAAATGATCGTAGATTTTATCAAAGATTGTGCAAAGAAAGACGCACCTCTTCTATTCCGCATTCACTGGGACGGAGATTTCTTTAGTGATACTTACGCATATGCATGGAAGCAAGTTATCATGGATTACCGCCATGTTCAATTCTGGGTATATACTCGTGTAGAATCTGCAGCGCTAATGCTAAAGGACCAACCTAATCTTTCTTTATATTATTCTACAGATAGCGAAAATAAAGATACTGGAATTAAACTTAAGACTGAAAACGGAATCAAGTTAGCATATCTTGCTAAGAATTTCGAAATTGGTCAAGCAGATATGAAAGCATTAACAAATAAACCTGGTGCCAAATGTCCTGAAAATGCAAAACGCATTCCACTTATTAGCAATGCAGGGTCCGCTTGCGTTTCTTGCTCATTGTGTGTATACTCTAAAGCAGACATCGTTTTTTCTGCAACTAAGAAATGAGATAGCATGAGTACTACACAAGTTATATTTTTCTTTTGGTGTTTAATTCTTTTATTTTTCTTACAGTGATCCCGAAAGGGCGCACGTCGGCAAAATCTAATTTGTCAAGTTGCGACACGCCTTTAAGATGTGATTAAGGACACACCCCAAAACCTCCCCAAAATTGGTATTTCTGACATTTTTCTGCTAAAATTATACTATAAGCAATTAACCCCCACAAAGAAAGGCAAGACCCAAATGACACTAGGCGGATACACTTACCAAATCGGTGATTTGTTCACAACAAGCAAGACAGGCATTACAGGGCGCATTAGCGATTTCACCCCTATCAATGCTAAACTAACTAGAGTTTCATTACGCATGGCAAATGGCGCACACCGATTTGCTATGGTTAAGACCTCTAAGTAATCTCAAAATGTGAGAAATGTCAGAAATGGATTTGACATTTTTCTCCCCAAAATGTTATACTTAGGTATAACCAAATAACAACCCCTAAACAGAAAAGAGAAAAAAATGGCAGTAGCAACAGCAACTTACAAGGTCGGCGACACTTTCACAACACAGAAGTCAAAGGTTACAGGTATCATTACCGAGATTAACCCACAGGCTAACGGAAATGTTCGTGTAAAGTTAGATGTCAATGGACAGGCTCGTTACACAACTTGGACGGCTAAGTAAGTAAATAGTTTATTCCTGAGCATGAATTAAAACTGCTCAACACCCCCAACTAATACCCCACAAAAGAAAAGAGAAAAACACATGGCAAGAGGAAAAGCAATCTCAGTAAAAATCCCTACTCAGCGAGTAATCAAGGCTTTGGAAACAAAGTTAGCAGAACTAAACAAGAACTGGGAAAGTCAAGAAGCAAACGAAGCAAAGCATCAAAAGGCTTTGGATAAGTGGAAAAAGGAACTTTCTGAGTATGCGGTAGCAAACATCAAAAAGGCAGAAAACTTTCGCACTAACTATCGTTCATGGAACAACACTCTCAACATTGACTTTGATTTGACAGTATCCGAAAAGGATTTGCCAAAAGAGCCTGAGCGTGAGTTTGAGGTTTTACACCGCCACTCCTATTCAGAGATGAAAGAGGAAATGGAAAACGCAATTCGTATCCTAAAGATGACAGATGAGGAAGTAGTTAATACCTCAACATACAATGCGGTGGCTCGCTACCTATAATTCCCAATAACGGGAAAACTTCCTGAGTATGAAGTAAAACTGCTCAACACGACCACAGAAATGCGTGTATAAATAAATAAAGTGGAGTTTCATCTTTGCTAAGCCCCAGGCCATGATGCGTGGGTATGCCTGAGATGAGGATCCTGAGTATGATCGAAAAAGGCTCCCCGCAAGGGTCCTTGACATTTGTCAGTGGGCACCTATATAATTGAATTAAACCAACAAATAGAAAGAGGCCCCCATGGACCAAGTAATAATTAATGATAATCACTATATGACAAGAGAATTCTTAGAGACAACTCTTGTACAGAACAAGGACCGCATTCAGCAACTTGAGGAGCACATTCAAAAAGTAACTCAGCGCTCATATGCAGATTCTGCAGAGAAGAACCGTATGGTTGAGGGTATGCAGGAATGGACCCTTAATGAATTAAGCAATGAAGATATAACAGAAGAGCAGGCAGAAGCAATTGCTGAAATTATGGGCTTTGAATTAACGAAAGAATTCGAAGTTGAAGTTACAGTTCTTTACTCTGTGACTGTTAATGCTCGCACTGAAGAAGATGCAATGAATGCAGTTCATGATATCGATTTTGATACCGTCGACTATAACAGTGATTCAATTTCTTATCTATCATCCTCAATTGATAGGGTAGATATTTAGTAGGGGGCTACTAAAAACCTGAGCATGTTTAAAAACTGCTCCCTCTGCTTTCTATAAAAATTTCACGTGGGGTTTATCCACAGGTTATCCACATGATCAAGATCACAGTGTGATTTACGACACCTTACGAAATGTCCGATTAGTCCCATGTTTAACTAGCCCGATTTGCATTTGTCGGCGGGTGGGTGTATACTTAAATTAACAACAACAGAAAAGGAAAAACTCATGGCACATGACCTAGAAACACAAAACGGAAAAACATCTTTTGCATCTTTCCGTGAACCCGCTTGGCATGGATTGGGTACCGTATTCACAGAAGAAAAAACAACCGCAGAAATGTTAGAGGCTGCAAACCTCAATGGTTGGAATGTTCGTCTTGAGGATTTGGAAACCCCCTCCCATTTAACAAGCGATAAAAACTATCAGTATGTATTGCGTACTAATCCTACTGATAATACTCAAACCGACATTCTTGGTGTCGTTGGTGAGCGTTACCATGTTATGCAGAATGAAGATTTGTTTTCATTCGGTGATAACATTCTTGACGGCGGAGGTCGTTGGGAAACTGCTGGCTCAATCAAGGGTGGTCGTGTCGTATTCGGTGCATTAGCACTAGAGCGTGAAACAGTTCTTGACCCTAATGGCGTAAGTGATAAGGTAAAAACTTATTTGCTTATCAACACATCACATGATGGCTCAATCGCAATTCAAGCAAGCATAACACCAGTTCGTGTTGTGTGCGCTAACACTCTTAACCTTGCTCTTGGTGGCGTAGGTCGCAAGAAGAATAAGGGTATCAAGCAATCTTTCAAGATTCGTCACACTCAAACTGCAAGCGGTAAGGTGCAGATTGCTCGTGAAACTCTTGGTCTTGCTAATGCGTACATGGACGAATTCGACCTTATGGCTAAGGCTATGTTCGAGAAGGAAGTCAATGCTAAGCAATTTAACGACATCATTCTTGCTGCTTATGCAAAGCCTGATAAAGATACTAAGGGCGCACTTAAGAAGTGGGAAAATAAAGTTGATACTATTAACGACATCTACACAGGTGAATTTAATGGTATGATTGCGGGTAATGCTTGGGGTGCTTTCAATGCACTAACTGAGCGCCTTGATTGGTACCGAAATGCTCGTGGTGGTTCTAACGAATCTATCCTTGCAAGCGCAAGCGGATTTGACCCTGCAATTAACGCAGAAAAAAATCGCTTACTAAAAGTTGTGCAGAATGTAATGCAACTAGCATAACAAAAAATCCTGAGCATGATGTAAAACTGCTCACACGGTCCGTTAGAATAGTTGGTTAGTTCGCTACCCTGTCACGGTAGAGGTCACGGGTTCAAGTCCCGTACGGATCGCAACTAATAAATATGCAACGCAATGCATAAAAATTGCACGTGGGACAAATTAGACAAATCGGACATAAAATGTCAAATAAAATAAACTTTACGATGATCAAACCATTTCCCCAAAATGTCAAACCAAAAAATCTTTACGATAGACTTGACATTTCCCCCAAAACCTGTCATAATTAGATATACCCAAAAGAAAGCAGACCCCATGATAGACCCAGCCCAAGAAATGTTTCAGTGTAAAAACTGTGAAAGAAAAATGGAAGTAGACCATAATCGTTGTATTGACCATAATGATGATGTATGTTATGATTGTTGTACCAATGGCGAACACTCAAGCGAAAAAGGTATTTAATAATGACCCAAACAAAATACAAACCCTACACCATAGATGAACTCGTAACAGAAATCTATGAAGATAACCTATCACACTTTGAATTTATGGAGAACATGAATGGTGGAGACTGTGATTGTCTATTGCACCAGGCTATGTGGCTAATCATGAAGTATTGGGGTGAAGAAGATGTGGAGTAGATATACCTTTGTCTGTGATCCTGATGAGTGTGATGCTCTTGTTGAATTTACCGCCAGGGATGGTTTTGGCTTTCCCCTGGGTGTAGTGCAGATGAAATGTCCTTGTGGTAGAATGCTAAACTATATTAGTTATGAAGAAGCCCATGCTCCGATCATTACAGATGTGAGCAAGGTCACACCCCGTACAGTTGTAAAAATCAACACCAACCCCTATAATTAATATATGGACCTAAACACACTTAAAGAATATATGAAACTGCACCTTATCTCATTGGAGCAAGACTCTGAGGAACTAAATACTAAAATGGTTACTTATGAGGACTTAGATTCAGATGAGTACAGATATATGGAGATAGAAGATATCTCACTAACTGGACAGATTATTGCCACCTCTCACCTTTTGTCAGTGGTAGAGGGTAGAATATAATTATGGAAACAACACAACTAAGCCCAAGACTGCAAAAACTCGTAGACCTAGGGGAATCAGGAACTGATATCCTCCATGGTGAACTTAAGAATATGATGTATGAGTGTGAACAAGTACTCGTACCTCTGCTGGAGAACTCTAATGAACTAGGTTCTGATGAGGACTATGAAGATACTGTTGAGAGACTGTATAATCAAGGATACATCGACGCTTTGACTAGTGTCTATGTTCTTACCTATCAACTATCATTTGCTATCAGTGACAGGATAAAGAGCAATGGATAACTTTATTGAAATGGATTTTGATGAGTGGGCTGCGACCTACAAGCCAATCATTAACCATATAGATGAACATGCCTCATTTGATAATGGGGAGGGTGGCATTATGTTTGAGACCTATGGTGATGAGGTAGCCTTTGTTAAATCTCAATCCCCTGACAAAATCTGGATGTATGGAGACGGCGATGACGGTGGTTCATATATCTGGTCTGGCTGGGGATTTGTAAATAGATTAGGATACTTTATCACTGAAGTACCATGCCCACCTGACACGACCATTCAAATCCGTGTCAGTTATAACTGGTTCTATTGTGAGAACTGCAGCGCTGAGTTTGAGGACCCTGATAATACTATTAGAGATGCCTTTGACGAACACGACTTGTATAAATGTCCACAATGTGCTACACTTGAAGAAATGACCCTAGTAGGATTGGAAAAATAATGGCAATTGATAGTTTTGATAATGTAGTGCTGGCAGGATACATTGGTGTTGATTCTGGCCAGATAATGATTGGCGACCCATGCTATCTTGACGGCTGGGATAATAATCAAGGTGAGGAGTGGAACCCTGAAGGCAAGGAAGGACAGTATTGCTACCAAGGTGTGTCTGCTACTACAATTAAAGATAACTACGGACAGATTGCTGGTGGCCTTGCTGTTGCTATGAGCACAGGCTATGGCGACGGACAGTACCCTGTCTATGTTCAACTCAATGAGGACAACAGAGTTGTCTTAGCCGTAATCGATTTTAATAATGTATTGTTAGGTGAGTAATATGCCACTGTATACAATCATCGCAACACGAGAAGTGCACTATGAATTTAACTTTGAGGCAGAGGATGAGGCCTCAGCCATTGAAGAAGTCAACCGTATCGAACTCAACGAAGATATCGAAGAGTATGCATATGATTGGTACCCACTAGAAATTACAGACATTGAAGAGGAAGAGGAGTTAGCATAATGGGAGCACGGATTAACTTTGTATTCAAGGACTCAGAGTCAGGTCCTATGGTAGTTCTATACAGCCACTGGGGCGAGACTGAGTGGGAGCGGGACCTAGCAATGGCCCTGCAGCATGCCAAACCTCGTTTAAATGATTCCTCCTATGGGACCCGCATGATCATTAGTTATCTTATGCAAGACTCTATCTTGGATGAGCATGGCTTTGGAATCTACGCCATTCATAACGATGGCTGGGAACTAGGCGAGACTACGGTCCTTGTTGACTTTACTACTAATACTGTTACTGATAGAGTCTCAGTGCCCTTTGACAAATTTATGGCTGCATATCTGCCAAGTTTAGTTGAGCAAATCTAGGTATTGGGTCACCTAGATTAATAGGGTGGGAAGGGCAGGCGTGGGGCTTGCTCTTTCCCCCACTTTTTGATACAATGGATACAAGGGAGAACTATGCGTATAAGCAGACGAGTCACAGAAGAAGAAAAGGTTGCCAACAAATTGGGCAACATGGTTTCTGACCTCCGTGTTGATTTGGAATTGGTCGGGGAATACTTAGCCAAGTCCCAACCCTATGTAGTGTATAATCGGTTACAGGTAATAGCAGAGTCAGCAAAAGAAACTAAGGAAGGTACAAACTATGCCCAGAACGAATTTTGAAAGCAAGTCTTTAATTCTTGGACAACTATGGATTAACTTTAAAACAGATGATGAGTGGGTAGATTTCATGGAGTACAATGATTTAGGTTTGCCACTTGCTTTCGCATTTGCCGAGGGGATTGTAAACCATACTGCAACACTAGAGCAATACATAAACGAAACCTGGGATCTATTCCTTGCTGGTTTGGATATCGAAGACCTTGGCTATGAAAGCCTTGAAGATATTTTTGTTGAAGAATAGCCAGTGACCCGAAAGGGCACGTGCCATACTTTTATCAAATTGTCAAACCACAAAACCTTTGTATCCAGACATTACGATCCAAACCAAAAAATCCCCAAACCAAGACATTACGAACCTCCAAAACTTTCCCCCTGCTGAACTTATACCATAGATATAAAGGTTTGTCAAACCATGTTATAATGGTTTTATGAGTAGAGATCATTTTGCACAGATGTATAGAAACAAATCACATCGTCATGATCAACCACATGACTCATATGAGTTTGATAGAGCAATGGGTGCTATATGTGGTATGTTATATTCTATTATTACCTTTAAGGCTTTCTTTCCTAAGTCCCCCGCTGCAGCCGAGACTAATAATCCTATCATTCACGCCGCAGGCGGGGATCAAGAAGAAGCAAAACTACCTATAATAGAATAACAAACCTTTTCTCCTGGTTTTGGATATTTTTTAAATAGTTTATAAATAAAAGATTACGATTATCCACATTTTTCCCACAAATTGGGAATTTTTTTTGCAGCAAATGGGCTTGACAAACCACAATTTATAAGATATAATGCCCAAACCCTGCATACAATGGTTTGACAGATAAGGTTTGATATGCTAAAATGCGGGACACAAAGGTTTAAAGGTTTGAAGGTTTGGGGTTTGGGATTACGAACGCCCCTTATAAAAGCGCTCCCTACTCCACTATCCTCCACAACCCTCCACTTCTAGTGTGTCTAATAATATTATCAGTAAGATTAATCTGTGGATAAACCTGTGGATAACTCTTTGATATAATGGATATATGGACAAACCAGAGTATGATTCTTTAGGTAAATCTTGGAAAGATGCACCTGATTGGTGTGATGATTGTGTAGCAAACCCAGGAGAGAAATGTCCTGAATGTGGCTATACTCATAACTGCTAACCTGTGGATAACTCTAAAAAACCACGGTATATAAACATTACGATACATCAGATATTTCCCCTATGCCAGACATTGACAAACCATCCACCTTGGTTTATAATTGAACTATGAACATATACAAGATATCCCTATTAGATTATGACCGTGCATTCGACTTAGAAATGTTTGCCTCATCTGAACAAGAAGCCAGAGATATGGCTATGCGTGAAGAACCTAGTATGAACATAACCAAAGTAGTTTGTCTGACTGCCTAATATGTTAGCCAATATGGAGATACCTGATCCATTTCAAACCTTCGTAGCCAAGAAGTATGCCAATGCCAAAGGCAATGTCTATGACTGGTTTACTGGGGAATGGTCTTATAGGTGTAGTACTTGTAAGGAAGACCTTCTTGGTCCGTCCCGCAAAATTTTGACAAAAATAAGACTGTATCACACACGCAACGAATGCCTTGGAGGCTACTGATGAATCATCTACCTGATGAACTATTTGCCGATATAACTGACAATGGATGGGACTGGGGCTTTGTATGTGTTGAGCATACTAGGTTTGTTCCTTGTAGGGTTTGTCTATTTGATACCCCCGCAACCACTCCATATTCAGAAAGTGCTGAGGCAAGAATGATTGCTAGAAGGTTTCATAGAAAATGACAAATAGCGAACAAACCTTCGATCAAGAGTTTAGTGTTGAAGACATTACGAACGCCATTGTAGATCAGGCTAAGGCTGAGGTTAAGGCTAGATATGGTAACAAGAAAAGACATCGGCAGTAAAAGATAGATTAACCTTTATTGCCCGTATAGGGCATATAGTGGTTTGTTATCTCTATTTTGCGCCGAACTTTAAAACTTGACTTACCGCCGAACCTTTGATACAATTGATATATGAAAAAAAACGAATGCCAAAAATGCGGACTTTCACAGAAAGATCCATTATTTTGGAATACTCATCAAACCATGAGTGACGGACATATCTGGTGTACCAATGCCAAAAGATCCTAAGATTATGTCTATGGACTGGAGAAGCCTAGGCTATTGGCCAGTATACAAAGACGGAAAGAAAGTATGGGTACCTAAAGATGCAGAATTATTCGAAGAAACATCACAGGACTAAGATTCTTCCATTACGATGGATAGGAAATATCTTTGGAGAGTTTGCTGCCAATCATTTAATGGCTGCTGCTTATCTAGATGAAGATGGCATGTATGGGTTTAAGTATAAATACCACGGATTTTTTTGGAAGTATCTTAATAAGCCTTGGGAATGGTGGGGAACATACTACACTATAGACATTGATGCAATGATGGCTGCCTGGGATGAAGAACTAACTAAAGAGACACTAGAGGAAGTTGGATCTGATTACGATGAAAACGGAAAACCCTACTGGGAAAACGATAAATAGAGTCCTTGTATGCCCAACCTGCAAGAAAGAGTGGGTATTACGATGGGGAGTCATGGCCAATGAGTCTATGTTTAGACATATGAAAACTGAACACAAGTAGAATCTTAAATGGTATAATGGGTATATGAATAAGACAAAATGTTTCTTCTGCGACAGAGAGGCCATATACTATGATGTTGTTGTTGACAACCAAGAGTATATAGTCGCAGATGTTTGTGCCAAGCATAACTCTGTAGAGTTTGTTTCTTAGTCTTATCTATTTACCCCGAAATTAAGGTCAAATATGGAAAATTTTATGAGTAACTACGCTTCTTGGGTTCTAGCCCTAAGCGGTACAGCAGCAATATATTTTGTTGGAAGAAAGCAAATCTGGGGATGGATATGGCTTACATTTAATGAAGGACTATGGATATTTTATGCCTTAGCAACAAAACAATACGGTTTTATCTTTGCTGCCATTGCCTACTCAATTGTATATATCAAGTCATATAGGCACTGGAGAGATCTAGAAAATCAAAGGACATCTTGGAGGTCTTTTTGTAGTTTAATCTGGAATAAGAAATAAATGATGTATAATTGTCCTTATGAGACCTTTATATAATATCAGCCTAAACTCCGCAGACGGAGAGCCAAACTTTTTAGAACAGTTTAAAGGCAAAGTAACACTATTAACAAACACAACTGTTGGTTGTGGCAATGCTAATCAAATGGAAGTCCTACAGTGGCTTCAGGATAAGTACGGTGGTGATGATTTTCAGGTTATTGGTATTCCTACTAACGACTATTGTGGTCCAGGAATCACTCATGGAAAGTGGTCTCAAGGTATTACTTGTGGTGCTGACTCTCAAAACTATGGTAGAGATGTTTATGGAACTACCTTTCAATATTCAGAAATGGTAGCATCAAACCCAAATGGATCAGTAAGCGAACTTCCAGGAAAGAATGGTTTGGGTCAAGAGCATAAGCCACCTCATAATCTTTATCAAGAAATTGCAGAGCAAATGGACATCCTTGGTAAAAAGCATTATGAACTTGAAACACATAAAGAACAAGACTATTATTCTTTCTGGCTTAACCTGCATCAAAGTTCTGGTGCACAGCAAGGTGGAAACTTTGAAAAGTATTTAATTGATAGAGATGGATATATTGTTCGATGGTTTCAATGCACAGTATTAAATTATGACTCCGAAAAGGGAGTTAAAGAAGCAGCAGAAGCAGCAGGTATTCCTATCAGTGTTGGTCCTGGAAGATCTAAAAAGATTTTTCAAGAAGAATATGATTTAGTTTGCAAAGAAATTGAAGAAACAATTGCAGGCAAGAAATCTATCATTAACCCTAACGCATAAACAACTAACAGAAAAGGTGTAACCTAAATGATATACTCTAAAGAGGACTACAAGGAAAGAGATGTCTCTAAACTATCAGAGATATGGGAACCAAGGAAAGAATATATAGAAAAAGATCTTTGGGTAATACGAAACTTCCTTTCCGATGAAGAGTTAGAGTGGCTAAACAAAGAAGCAAACGATCCTGTTGGTTGGTATGACACTATGAGATCTCCTTATGGTGGTAACACTAAAAATAAATTCTTAGGATACATACCAGATTATGATCCAATTAGTGGTGCCCTTCTTGTTCCTAAAGACAATTCTAGATGGGGATATAGAGATCCCGTCGGATATTTTGAGCCAAGACTTGAGGCTGTAATGCCTAAGTATTTTGCTGGCGCTGGCGCTCTTCAATCTTTCTTTGAGGTTCCAGATGAACAAATTATAAGGGAACTAGGCCATGATGTAGATTATGCAATGGGGTGGCACTATGAAAGAGATGATAGTGATGATGACGAACAACAAAAAACTATTGTAGAAAATTCAAAGACACAAAATAAAAAGATATTGAGTCAAGGAAAGATCACTGCATCATTAAGCATTTATATTAATGACAACTTTGATGGTGGAGTTCTTGAGTTTAAGAATAAAGAATATTCTATCAAGCCAGAAGTTGGCATGCTTGTTAATGTTCCACTATACAAAGAGTTTGAGCATAGAGTTACTAAGGTTACTAATGGTAATCGACACACTATCTATGGAAGATGTTGGGACAGCATAGCAGGAATATACAAGTCAACTGATGAAGATTGCTAATGAGTAAAAGAATACTTAAGGATGGATCAGAAGTTGAGTCATTTGATAGCCCAGTTGATTTAATTATACATACTAAGGCTCCAGAAAAATGGAAACTAACTGATATGGAAACTGGAGAAGAGTACCTTGGTTCAGAAATAGGAACTGATTTTGCGGAAGTACTAAGAGAAAAAGTTAAGAAAAATAAGATAGGTACTTGGGTAAAGACAAAGGGTAGATCAAATTAATTTTTATTATCTAGTTTATCTCTAAACTTATTAGCCTCTTCAAATGCTTCATGATCCAAAGTATATCTAAGATGAGAGTTATCTTTTTGCTTCTTTGCATTAGTAAATCTAAAAAAGATCATCTTTACAAATTCTCCTGGCTTAAAGTCTTTTCTTGGTCTCCAATGAATACTTTCATTAGGATTAAAGACTAATGCACAGTTGTCTTTAATATCATATATCCCTGTGTTCAACCCTATATCCCAAGATGTATTTGATTTTAGTTGATAATTTATTATTAATTCAGTGCTATCTCCATCAAAATGTGGTGGAAGGTTTGGAGTTCCATACTTAGAGTTATATTCTACATATGTGGCACCCATTAAAGAAATATCAAAATCTACAAAAGAGTTTGCAATGTTTCTTAATTTTATCATTAAGTGTTCGCTATCTATTTTTTCAAGAGTTGTCTGAAGTCTACCCAAATCTTTAGACACAGATAGTCCAGTGGTATCGTCATAAACAAAAGATCCATCCTCATTTACAGGAGTCTTAATATTATCAGTCATATTTAAAAAATGTTTTATCTCATCTTCTGAAAACATATTTTCAATTCTGTTAAATAGCATAGTTTATTATATCACTAAATCATTGACAGTAGGTCTGATATTGGTGTATACTTTATACATGAGTGTAGAAGAAAAGATTCTAAGAGAAGAGATTGCAAGAGAGATAGAGGCAATTCCAATTGAAGCCTCTAAAACCAATGCCCTTGGAATGCGTATTGCTGCTGCAAAAATTGCAAGAGGAGAGGATAACTATATGACTAAATGGTTTGAAAGGCAGGTGGACTTCGAATGATTAACGCTTTGTTTTTACTTCCAGCATTTTTTGCTGGTTATATTGTATGTTATTTTGTAATGACATATAAGGTAGATCAAAAATAATATGAAACCAAAAGCATATATATTTGATGTAGACGGCACTCTAGCCAATGTAGATCCATACCTTCACTATGTTCGTGGCTCTAATAGGGATTACGATGCCTTTCATGAGGCCTCTATCGATGCCCTGCCAAATTTTGAAGTAGTTCAAATGCTGAATGAAGCATTTTTTGATCAAATGCATGTCTTGGTAGTAACATCAAGAAAAGAAAAGTGGCGTGGAATAACTTCTTTGTGGATGGCAAAAAATGATATTGGCCACCATGCCTTGTACATGAGACATAATTACGATAACAGGCCTGACTATGAAGCAAAAAAAGATATGCTAACTGAAATTAAAAAGCATTGGAATGTAGTACATGCTATAGATGATAACCCAAATGTTATTAAACTTTGGGAAGAGTATGGAATTCCTACTACCAAAATAGGTACATGGGACGGAAACAAAAGTTGACTAAAACACTAAAGAATGGTATGATTAATCTATGAAAAAATCAAACAATAAAGCATCTCAGCACAAGATTAAGAGAGCCTTAAAGAATAAGCAAAGACTAAAAGATAAGCCACACCCTTCAAAGTTTGAACGAAAGCAGAATAGAATTAGAGAGCAAATTATTATGAACTCTTTAAATAATGCAAACCAAACTATCTCTGGAAACTAAAGGCTAGTTCCTATATGGATAAAGACTTATGGGATCAAATGACCAAGTTTACCCCTTTGTCAAAAATGATTAATGAAGATGTTCTTCCTAATTTAAATAAAGTAGAAGAAAATATCTGGGTCATTAAAGATTTTATAAAAGATACAGAGAGACAGACCTATGTTGATTATGCAGAAAGTCTTGAAGAATCAAAGTGGTGGGAAAAAAATAAAAATTGGTGGTTAGGAAAGTTTATAGTTATTGATGAGTTGTCTCCATTAAAAGAGTTATCTCAAACTATTTTAAATAGAGTTAAGCCATTTTTAAACAATAGCATCCATCTAGGTGCTTTTGGATCACTACATAGAATTACAGAGGGTCAGGGAATGTTTATTCATACTGACAATCCAACAGAAGTTAGAGATATTTATGATGAGTATGGCAACAAAGTTGGAGAAGGTTCTGGATACAATAACTATGCCATGTTGGCAATAGTTGTCTATCTAAATGATTTTAATGGAGGAGAACTATTCTTTCCATCTTTGGGGATTGACTATAAGGCCAATGCTGGAGACCTTGTATTCTTTCCTGGAACTGGAAAAGAATATGATCATGGAGTTAGACCTCTTCTTCCTGGACCTACAAGATATGTAACAACTGGTTTTGGATATCATAAAAACGCAGAAGATTTAAAAAAGGCTCAGTATGTATTTGAAGATACAAAAACTGGTAAATTTATTGAGTCTGATCCAACATCTTAATTTGCAATTTGTTTTTGATTAGGGTATAATTAATATATGGTAGATCAAGATGAAGTAAATAAAATATCAAAAGAAATAAAGCGCTACATTATTAAGCAACATATGAAAACATATTACTATACTACTATTGGAATGTTATGTTTTCTTCTTGGAACATTTTTTGGACTATTAATTAAATAAGGATTAGCACCAGTAGCCAAGTTGGTTAAGGCCCCGAACTCATAATTCGGTTATCGTAGGTTCAAGTCCTACCTGGTGTACTCAAAATATAGATCTGAACAATCTATATGGAGATAGTTATACTGAACCTTACCATGTTCCAGCCGTTTGATGAAAGCGTTCAGGCTCATGTATCAGATGATGAAGCGAGAAATAGGTATAACAGCCAACAGATGGTTTAGATTAAGAATCAAAGTCGTGGTTGGCACTTAGGGTCTAAGTGTTACGGAAGCACTACCGTCTCCAAAGCGGTAAGCCTAGGTTCGACTCCTAGAGACTCTGCAAGGCCCTTATAGCCCAGCGGTAGAGGCACACGACTTAAAATCGTGACAGCGTTGGTTCAAATCCAACTAGGGGTACTTGACAGACATCTATTGAAAGAGTATACTAAATATATGAAACTATTTGGACTAACCTTTCGCAGCCCTATCGTCAAGTATGCAGAAATAGACCTTGAAGAAGATCTTTATGATGCTATTCGTGCTTCTATAATTGAAGATATTGTTGCTGAGATGGAAGAAGAAACTAGACATAATATTGAAGTTATTAAACTATTTGGACCACGTGCATGACGCACAAAGAACTATTAGATAAGATAGATGTACTTGGCCATACTTCTTCTTGGTCTGCTCTTCGTGCAGTAGTGGAATTGCATAAGCCTGAACATTCAATTGCTGGTTATCGTTGCACACACTGCACTTTAGAGGTTACTTATCCCTGCCCAACCATTCAGGCTATTGAGAAGGAGTTAGGATGATCATTAAGACTTCAGAAGAACTAATCTCAAGCCGTGATAACCTGCTAAAAAAAGCGGGAATGTCATGGAAAGAACTAGAATCTCTAGGCAAATCATATCAACTAGATGATGATAAGTATTACATATATAAAACTATTAAATCAATTAATTGGGTCTTGGAGGGTAAGTAATGGAAGACGAATATTTTTTCCCAGAAGATTCATACGATTCTTTAGTTGCATCTGCTGGAACTATTATTAAAGATTGGAACATTGGTGATTGGCAGGGTGATTATGTCTACCTGCTAAAAAATGGCAATAAGTTTGGCTTTATTGTAGTTGGTTATGGATCCTGCTCTTATTGCGATGCCCTTGAAAGTTGTGAGAACCAAGAGCAGGTTGATGAACTAAAAGAAGAAATCGTTAAGGGTATTTTCTGGGGGACTGCAGAAGAAGTAGAAGCCTATGCTATTAACGATCATGCTAATCGTTGGTATTATCACGAGCATGAGTGGAAGACTATTAAACGAGAACTAAAAGCGGAATTGAGAAAAGTAAATGGATAAAGAACAATTAACTCTACAACTTTTGATGGAATATGCAGGGAACATGGAAGATGCTTTAATTAGAAAGACATTGCATGATCTTGAAACTGCCCTGCGTGAGCAGGTAGCACAAGAAATTGCTGCTGTTTGGAGAAAAACAGATAATCCAGAACATTTAACTTATGCAGATGGATTAGCGGATGCAGTTGATATTGCGAGAAATGGTAAATAAATGATAAACCATCCACACGAAGATAATTGCCAAATCTGTTGGCTGATTGAAAATGCAATTAGACCAGTTATCGAACATCAAGTAATAAAAAAGATAGCACAACAAATGCGAGAAGAGTTTCCTCATCCATCTGATGAAGCAAAGGCTTGGGCATATGCTTATGCAGAGTTGATTGAAAAGGCTCCTAATTAATGCCAATTCATATTCCAATTTATGTTAATGATAAACTAATTAAAACTTATCATATTGGTAGAGTTTCAGGAGACACGGACCCAGAATCAATCAACACTTATTTAATTGTAGAAGATGACTTTCCTTGGGAGACTGGTCAAATGTTTAATCATAGGTACGGAGATAGCATAGAGACTTGCGTAACCAAGGGTCTTAGTGCTATGATGGATACATGAGAATATTTGTTAATGTAGATGATATTACTTGGCAATGTGGTGACTGTGGAAATATATACGATTTAGCAGTTAATCATTGTCCTAATTTTATATTGGACAAAGCATTATTGGAGCAAGGAATGCTAAATTTAAATTATGATAACCCTGCAAAAAATAAAAAGGGTAAAAAGAAATGAGCAAAAATAAAAATAAGCGACCAGAGTATATCATCAAGGTTGATCGTGACTGGAGATATGGCAGGAGAGCCAGATTCTGGGAGATTCAAAAGTGGTATGAAAGAGCAGAAGGTGGTTATTGGGGTCGTGCTTGTAAGGGTGGGCTATCCTATACTGAATGGGGCATGAGATTTGCCATCAAAAGAAAACTAAAGAAGATGAAGATTGGCAATACAACTAATCATTTTGACCTTAACTGGAATAAGATTCAGGAACCTAAATGACACTTGAAGAAGAAATAACTAAACTAACTAATCTTTGGTATGAATATGTAAACAAAGATCATCATAAAGACCGTGACTGTCACTGGTATATTGAAAAAATATGGTCGTATGGAGAGGAGCCATACTATATCGCCTATCATCATGGTTACATTATTAATCATTGGACTAGCCCTAAGTGTGGAACTGAAGAGTTAGCACAAACACTTTTACGTAATAAGTTAAAGTGGGAACTTAAAGATGCTGCTGAAAGTTTAAGCGGTACAGAATATTGGGATGAAAATGATAAGATTGGATTTCCCAGTTATGAACTTAGAGGTTTGACTAAAGAACAAGCATATGCTATTATTAATAACATAAAGGTTGCATTACAGTGACACATTAGGCTCCATCGTCTATCGGTTAGGACTCCAGATTTTCAATCTGGCAAGACGGGTTCGATTCCCGTTGGGGCTACACATCTGTAACTCAGTTGGTTAGAGTACCTGCCTTATATGCAGAGAGCCGAAGGTTCAAGTCCTTCCAGATGTACGAATGGGGTGTAACTCAGATGGTAGAGTGCCGAACTGTTAATTCGGATGCCGCAGGATCGATACCTGCCACCCCAGCCATACCTCTGTAACTCAGCGGAAGAGTAGCGGACTTCTAATCCGTTTGTCGCAGGTTCGATTCCTGCCAGGGGTGCTATAATTGATGCATGATGATAAAATACTATTTATACACAATATGGTATAAAATAAAAAAGATTTTTAAGAAAAAGGAAAAGGGTAGGTTTATATACTAATGCACCCTCTTCACTTTATGGTATCTGATACCCATGAAGATAAAATAAATCATCTTGGTAAAAGTCACTACATTCAAAACTATTTAAACAATCAACTAGGATATTCTTATAAAAATAAAAAACAGTTTGGACATAATAGTTTTAATATGACTGTTGATATAGATACAGAGTATAAGGTCAATAACTTTGGTTTTCGTGATAAAAACTGGGAAGGTTATGCAGAAGTTCTTGCTGTTGGATGTTCTAACACATATGGGGTTGGCTTACCTTCTGATGGAGTCTGGCCTTCAATTCTTGCTAAAAAGATAAACAAGGAAATAAGAAATTTATCAAAGCCTGGAGTATCTATTCAGGAACTAGTATTCCAAATCTTTGCTTACTGTAAAGAGTTTGGAAATCCAAAAACGATTGTATGCTTGTTTCCAGATCCTTTTAGAATGATTGTTCCTACAAAAAAAGATTTTTTAATAGCAAACAATATTAATAGTGTAGGCCCAACAGAAACTGTACAGTTAAACAGACAAGAATCTGTTAAAGAATATCTAAAAAGACCATACAACTATAATGATTTTCTTACAATGGAATTTCCTTTATTTTTTTCTATGAAGGCCTTACATATGCTAGAGCAGTACTGCAACTCAAACGAAATAGAACTTATTTGGTCTTGCTGGGACTTTAATGTTCACGATGTTTTTAATAAAATAGAAAAACTACCCTTTAATAGTTTTGTTAATGATGAACTATATCATTACGATAATCCTGGAAATGAGTGTCATGAGGAATACAGGGAAATATTCTTAAAATATTTTGATAGGGGTCAGGATATAGAAAATGGGTACGAACATTCTCACCCAGGAGTTCATTGGCAAATTCATGTCGCTGAAATTTTTTATAAAAATCTAAAAGGTTATGGGTGCTAATAAAATGATACAAACAGTTCCAGTAGAGTTTGAGTCTGTTAAATCAATAAAAGATAATATTGATCAATACAAAGAAAAGTTTATTAAAGATTCTTTAGTTGTGTTTAGAAATGCAAACCTATCTTTTAATGAACAACTAGATCTACACAAGTTTATTGGTGAAAGTTTTGGATGGCATACGCACAGAGAAGAAGGAAGTCATTATCAAGAAAATCATGGACACAACCCTAATGTAGGAGTTTCTGGATCAGAAGATATCATGCTAACCTGGCATGTAGAACACTTTTACTACTCCAACCCTATAGTTGCTGGAACATGGAATATGTTTCATCTTAATGCAGAAGAGGGTGCTGGCAAAACATATTTTGTAGATACCTCTAAAGTTTATGAACTTCTTAGTATAGAGATGCAAGATTTTTTAAATAAATGTATTTTAAAAACAAAAACGCAAGAAGAATTACGCCCATTTGCAAATGAAACAAAGTATAGCGTTGTTCTACCTCACTGGCTTACTAAAAAACCAGTAATAAGAATATCTCTTTCTCGATGGGTAGACGATGAAATATTTTCTATTGACGGAAATACCCCTACAGAAAAAGATTACGAGATGTTTAAAAAAACAGCGCTAAGAGTAATAGATTTAATAGAAACCGATGAGTCTATAAGAATAGTTCATAATTGGAAAAAGGGAGACCTTGTTTTAATGGATGCGTTTAAATTAGCACATGCCGTTACTGGTGGGTTTAAACCAGAAGACCGTGAATTTACTGGCATCTGGGGATATAGAGATCCAATAATCTACGAAAGTAGCAAAAACTCTGCCTCTATGCTATAATTATTCATAAGGGTGTGGTTAGCCTATATTTGTCGGGAAACTTATATAGCCTATGTTGCAACACCACACCCTCCTAATTTTTGTAACACATAACAAATAGAAAGAGAAAACTCATGAGCGAAGTAAAGTGTCCATACACTGGCAAGACATACACAACAGAGGCTACAAAGAATAATGATTGGTGGCCTAACCAACTAGATCTATCGCCACTAAGAAAGCATTCAGAAAAGTCTGATCCAATGTCAGATGCTTTTGATTATGCTAAAGAGTTTAGTAGTTTAGATCTTGATTCTATTAAGGCTGATATTGATACACTTTTAACTACCTCGCAAGAATGGTGGCCTGCAGACTATGGTAACTATGGTCCATTCTTTATTCGTATGGCATGGCACAGTGCTGGTACATACAGAGTAACTGATGGTCGTGGTGGTGCAGGTGAAGGTCTACACAGATTTGCTCCACAGAACTCATGGCCAGATAATGGTAACTTAGACAAGGCTCGTAGACTTCTTTGGCCTATCAAGCAAAAGTATGGCAAGAAGATTTCATGGGCAGACCTAATGATTCTTGCAGGCAATGTTGCACTTGAGAACATGGGCTTCAAGACATTTGGTTTTGCTGGTGGTCGTGCAGATGTTTGGGAATCTGATGATACATACTGGGGCACAGAAAAAGAATGGCTTGCAGATAACCGTTATAGCGGAGACCGTGAGTTAGAAAATCCTCTTGCTGCAGTACAGATGGGCTTGATTTATGTAAATCCTGAAGGACCTAATGGAAATCCTGATCCAGTTCTTTCTGCACGAGACATTCGTGAAACTTTTGCTCGCATGGCGATGAATGATGAAGAGACCGTTGCACTTATTGCAGGTGGTCACGCATTTGGTAAAGCACATGGTGCAGGAGATCCTTCGCATGTTGGTCCAAATCCAGAGGCTGCACCTATTGAAGACCTTGGTCTTGGATGGAAGAACTCATTTGGCAAGGGTAATGCAGAAGACACAATCACAAGTGGTATTGAAGGTGCATGGACTGCAACTCCTACTAAGTGGGATAACTCATATCTTAAGTTACTATTTAAGTATGATTGGAAGCAAACAAAGTCGCCTGCTGGTGCAACACAATGGATTCCAACAGATGAGTCTGCTGCTAATTTAGTTCCAGATGCACATGTTGAGGGCAAATTCCATGCTCCAGTTATGACTACAGCAGACCTTGCATTGAGGTTTGATCCAGAGTACGAAAAAATTTCACGACGATTCCTTGAAGACTTTGACTATTTCTCAGATCAGTTTGCTCGTGCATGGTTTAAGTTAACTCATCGTGATATGGGTCCAATTTCAAGATACCTTGGCAAGGAGGTTCCTTCTGAGCAACTTATCTGGCAAGATCCAGTAGGAACTCCTACAAGAAAAGACTTAACTCAAGAAGAAGTTACTGCTATCAGAACAAGAATTGTTGACTCAGGACTATCTGTAAGCGACATGATTGAAACCGCATGGGCATCTGCATCTACATTCCGTAAAACAGATAAGCGTGGAGGATCAAATGGTGCAAGAGTTGTTCTTGCTCCACAAAACACTTGGGATGTAAACAATCATGATGCAATCAGTAGAGTAGTAACTGTGCTTAATCCCATTAAGAAAGAGTTTGGTATGTCTTTGGCAGACCTAATTGTTTTTGCAGGCATGATCGCAGTACAAAAGGCTAGTTATGATTCTGGTTTTGATCAGGAGATTCCTTTGTCCTTCTATCGTGGAGATGCAACACAGGAACAAACAGATGTCGAGTCATTTGCTGTTCTTGAACCAAAGTTTGATGCATTTCGAAACTATATTCATCCAAGCATTACTGCACCAGAAGAGGTTTTGTTAGTAGAGAAATCAAACCTGCTTGGCCTAACGCCAGTAGAGATGGTACTACTTTTATCTGGAATGAGAATGCTAAGCAATAACAAGTTAGATAATAGTTATTTAGTTAAACTACTTTCCTATGTTAATGCTGAACAGGCAGTAGGTGTTCCTCGTGTAGACCTTATCCTTGCCTCTAACTCAGAACTTAGAGCAATTGCTGAGGTATATGCAGCAGATGATGCTAAAGAAAAGTTTGCTAAAGACTTTATTGCAGCATGGACAAAGGTTATGAACGCTGATCGATTTTAGTAAAAGGTCCTGGGTATGACTTAAAACTACCCAATATTACTTTTTAGGGTGTTTTGCAAAATATGGCGCAATCTTTGACTTAATACGACCATCTTTGTATAATCTTACAATCCATCCATCTTTAATTTGAATAGGATTAAAAGCATGTGCTTTTTTCTTTGGCATTATATTGTATGTCTTTCTGTTTGGTTTCTTGTATAATCTTTACCAAAGTCAGCAAACAATGCTTTATCTTTTTCACGATTAACAATTCCTCTTGACCATGAGAATCCTGCATCTCCACCCCATGCTAACCACATGATATATCCATTAGATGGGTTTGCTGAGTTACCCCAGTCCTTGCCCTTTTTGTCTACTTCATGGCGTGAGAAGTATGAGTACATTCTCTTAACAGTACTAAGAGATAATGATTCACCTCTTGCTAACTGTCCTGCACGAGTCCAGCCAACTGCAGTTCCTGCACCATTAGCCTTTCCATCTTCTTTAAACTTAATTGCTCTACGAGCAGCAGATCTTGCTCCCGCTGGTGGTGAGTAACCCTCAGCCTTTTCCATAGAGTCTGTTTCATAGACAACAGTATCATCATCTTCCCATAAGTCATCTGCTTTTGCAGCAGGTACACAGTTAGGAACTGGTTTGCCATTATCTCCTGGTTTCATTCCACGCTGAACATAACCGTCCCAACATGGTGCCTGCTTGTTAATATCTGAACAGCAATCGCTTTTCATTTCTTTAGATTGACAAACAGGACAATTTTCACAACTTACATTTAATTGCTTGCATGTTTCACAACCACACCCTTGATATGTATCTGTTGGCATAATTGAATCATCAGCCTTGCCTACTGATGCATCGTATGCTGCCATTGCCATCTCTTCTTTGGTTGGCTCTTGTGGTAGTGGATTAATAGGAACTAGCAAAGACATCATACATCCTGTGTATAGGTTTGTTGCTTCCCAAAATCCGTCTTCTTCTTGTTCAAACAATTGAATTAAAACTGCTGGGTTCTCAGGTGTTGCTTCAAGGGTATATTCTCCTCCTGGTACACCAAGAACTCCTTCTGTCATAACATGTACTACTTGACCAGTATGAACCTCTTCATCAGATCCATGGGCAGTCATTGCGAAATCGCCTTCTTTTAGCATACAACCATTATATCATGCCGTTAAGTCTATTATGGGTCCTTATCCTGTGACAGTTAGCACAAACCACCTCGCACTTTTCGATCTCTTTCTTAATGGCCTTCCATGAAAAACCATCATGGATCATCCTTGATACATTGTACTTCTTGTCTCTTATGTGGTCAAAATCTAAGATAATATGATTATTGATTCCACAGTCTACACAGCCAGAATCTTCTTTTATCTTAGCAAGCATCTTCTTATACTGCTGCTTGTTATAACTTTCCAACTCTTTGTCAGTCATTGATATTATTATACCGCCGAATGTTAGGTCCCACACAAGCAATTCACCTGACTTGCGCCACGGTCTCTATCCAATGGGTAACTAATCCATCACTAAGGTCCTGTGTGGGACAATTATATTGTAGCATAGGAAATGAGCAGTTTATAGACGACTGCTCAGGTCTATCG
>JACCDO011414964.1_pt1 | contig 66544 bp, 61 predicted proteins | sample 7446101 | NCBI WGS metagenome assembly JACCDO01 (sample SAMN15323440, study PRJNA562643) | freshwater metagenome | isolation source: river surface water | place: USA:Blue River Watershed | collected 2017-08-16 | reverse complement strand
CGGTATTGATAGGGTTTCTTGAAACCATGCAGTCCATTGAGTTAGCACCAGACCAACAAAATCGCTACCTTGATTTGATGATGACGCAATCGCGTCGCATGAAAAATCTAGTCGAGGATTTGCTGACCTTGGCAAAGCTTGAGGCAAACTCCAAAGTTGCTGCCTATACGCCGTTCAACATTGTCGCGGAGATGGGGCCCTTACGTTCGGACGCTGAGGCGCTGTCAAAGGGCAAACATCTCATTGACTTCTCGGTGGAAACAACGCATCAGTTGATGGGAGAGCAGAGTGAGCTGCATTCAGCGTTTGGCAATCTAATCGCTAACGCAATCCGCTATACGCCAGAGGGTGGTTCAGTCTCTGTTAAGTGGTCGGTGGGTGGCGACGGTTACGGAGAATTTGCGGTAACTGATACCGGACCGGGCATCGATTCAGCGCATATTGCGCGACTAACTGAACGATTTTACCGGGTCGATGGAAGCCGTTCGCGTGATACCGGCGGCACGGGCCTTGGTCTCGCAATCGTTAAACATATTGCGACGCGCCATCATGCGCAACTACAAATCACGAGTACGCTCGGCAAGGGCAGTACATTTACGTTGCGTTTCGCTCCAGAGCGAGTGACTCCTGTAAGCGCGAGCCTTTGACGGCAGCCAAGATCCCAAGATCTAAAAGCGGCTCGAACAAAATTACCACGCTGTAGGCCGCAGCAAAGGTGGCGAGCCCACTCAATGTTGTAGCGTTCACTCCCTGTCCGTACAACGTCCAAAATGCAACCCATGCCACAACCCCTCCCTGAAAGATGAGTGATAGCTTGAGTGTTTGACGGTAAGACAGATCAACATACGCAGTTGAGGGTTTGACGATCTGCGGGGCAAGTGCTGCTAACGCGAAGAGCGGCATCAGCAGTGTGGTGACATTCATCCCCAGCTGTGGCAAATCGGTCGGTGCAAAAAATACACCTTGTATCAACAATCCGAGGGAGAGACCGATGGCGGTCGGTGCCAAGCCAAAGAGGAGAAATAAAGTGCTACCTAAAATCAGGTGCACTTCGGACACGCCCACCGGGTGATGCCAAAGCACCTCAAATGAGCAAAAAACGATCAGCGTTGCGATCAGTGTTCGCAAAAGCGTTGAGCGCAAGCCTTGGGCCCTGACGGTATCGAGCGTCGCTTTCGCCGTGAGGGCGCACGCTACCCCAGCAGTTGCCACGCTAAGAAAAATTTTTGCGCCGTCGACGACTCCAGGTTCAATATGCATGCTCAAGCACTCTCTAAGATTTTGGCCAGGGCGGTAGGGGACTGCCCACTTACGATGTCTGACGGTATCGTGCGGCTTGACTTTCGTCAACTTGCTTTTGAGCGTCGAAGTTTCGATTTAGCCCATCAGCGAGGGAATCTGGTTTAAGCTCGGGATATACGTCGTTAATATAGAGTGTCCGCAGCCCCAGCCTGGATTTAATCCGACTTTAAGAGTGTGTTTGAGTGTCAGTAAGCATTGTTCCGATGAGACGTCTCCACTTAGGCAAATGGTTTTTGCGCGTATTCGTGTTGCTGGTTTACGCGGTCATGCTGTGCCCTCTTATTTTTGTGATCTGGCTAAGCTTTTTCAAGGACTCGATTCTCTACTTCCCGCCCTCTGGATACACCCTGTCTTGGTATCACAACGCGTGGCAAAACCAGTCATTTGTAAACGGATTTATGTTTAGTTTGCAGTTGGCGATTGTATCGGCGCTCATCGGTGTCTCTCTGGGGGTTATCGCTGCGCTGGGGTTGATTCGATACCGCTTCAGTGGTGCTAGGTACGTCAATACTCTTTTGTTATCGCCTTTATTGATGCCTGGAATCGTTGCAGGCATAGCAATCTATTTGTTTTACTTACGGACTGAAAATTTTCTAGACCATGACATCGTTGGTACGTTAGGTGGTTTAGTGCTCGCCCACATTTGTCTGACAATACCGTGGACAGTCCGACTGGTATCAGCCAGTATGCATGGACTAGATCCCTCGATTGAAGAAGCCGCTCGTAATCTGGGGGCGAACGGTCGTATCGCTTTCTTGCGCATCACCTTGCCAATGTTGCGTCCTGCAATTGTCGCGGCTGCGTTGTTCAGCTTCATTGTTTCTTTTGAGAACCTTGAGGTTTCATTGTCGCTCGTGGGGCCTGGTAGCACGACGCTACCTATCGCAATCATGCAGTACCTTGAGTTCAATCTTGATCCCACTATCGCGGCGGTTTCATCAGTTCAAATACTTCTGCTCGGTATCATCATGTTGGTGACTGACCGTTTCGTCAAACTCAGTCAAGTGGTGTGATTTTATGGCTAATGTTTCCCTCCTTCATCTCAAGAAGCAGTTCGGTCAGTCTGTCGCAGTGTCAGATTTTTGCCTCGAAATTGCGGATGGTGAACTCGTCTCGTTCCTGGGCCCCAGCGGATGCGGGAAGACGACAACGCTGAGGATGATTGCTGGTTTTATCGATCCAACAGCAGGCCGTATTTTGATTGGTGGGACGGACGTCACCGCATTACCCGTGCATCAGCGCAATACGGGGATGGTATTTCAGCGCTATGCACTATTTCCCCACATGACGGTCGCTCAAAACGTATCTTTTGGACTTGAGATGCGGAAAATTTCCGCAGTAGAGCGCGACCGCCGGATTGATCTCGCCCTGGATATGGTTAGGATGACCGAATTCAAAGATCGTTTTCCTCGCCAGCTCTCGGGAGGCCAGCAACAGCGCGTTGCTATTGCGCGTGCCCTTGCGATCGAACCCAAGGTCTTTTTGTTGGATGAGCCACTTTCTAACTTGGATGCCAAACTTCGTTTGGAGGTGCGAGAGGAAATTCGTGCGCTACAAAAAAGACTTGGTTTAACGACGATTTTTGTGACGCACGATCAAGAGGAGGCGCTCGCGATATCCGATAGGATGGCCATTATGCATGATGGAAAGGTGCAGCAGGTCGGCAGACCCGACGCCCTTTACGAGCGGCCCGAGAACTTTTTTGTAGCGGAATTTCTTGGGAAAATGAATTTTTTCTCGGGTACGTATGTTGGTCCTGGCCAGTTTAAGACAACAGAGGGAGTCAACTTGAGGGTTGACGGCGTGACTCAGCGGACAACGCGGATAGGCATACGTCCTGAGCGCGTAGAACTGTCCAACGCGAGAACGCATGACAATCATGTACCTGTCACGGTCGAATCTTCTGCCTATCTTGGCTCTTTCGTAGATGTGGTCTTGAATGGTCCGGGACAGCAGCGCCTATCTTGCCAGGTGCCTAACACCGCTGCATTATCTTCAGCGGATACCTTTAAGAGTGGCTTGGCCTTGACGATGAACTTTAAGGCGTCTGACTGTATTGTGTTCGACCAGGAAAATAACGCGTGAGTGGGGGCGCTCAAATCCATGCTCGTCAGGCCCGATTAGGCGCCTGCTTGGCTTTCCCCTCGTCTCTGGTGGTCTTCTGCATCATCATGATTCCGATCGTGTTGATGTTTAGATATAGCTTTAACTATCATGATCCGATTCATGTGATGAGAGAGGGATTCACATTTGAGAATTACGTGAAGTTCTTTAGTGACTCCTATTATCGCGGTGTATTTTTCGACACAATCAAAGTGGCTGCTATTTGTACTTTCTTAGCGCTATTGTTGGGATTTCCTGTAGCGTATTTTTTGGCTAAGACACAAACCCGACATAAAAGCTTGCTTATCATCTTGCTTGTGTTCCCTTTGATGGTTGGAAACGTCGTGCGCGCTGCAGGTTGGATGGTTGTTCTTGGCAATGCAGGTGCTGTAAACGCGTTGTTGATTTGGCTGGGCGCCATTACGCAACCTATCAAGTTGTTGTACACACCTCTCGCTGTCGTGATAGGTACGACAGCAGTTGTTCTGCCTTATATGATTTTGACACTTCAGAGTGTCCTCGAAGGAATTGATTTTGCAGTCGAGGAGGCCGCGCAAAACTTGGGTGCGAATATGTTCACCACTTTTTGGCGAATTGTGTTGCCGATCGCTGCGCCAGGCGTCGCTGCCGGAACGATGCTTGTGTTCATTTTGTGTATGAATGCATATGCAACACCCGTCTTGCTTGGTGGTAGTGGCATCACGATGATGGCGCCGTCTCTCTACGGTCAAATCGCTAAAGCTTCAAATTGGACGTTTGGATCAAGCATGGCACTCATCTTAGTCGTAGCGACGATGTTAATTGCCCTGAGCGCAAACTGGCTCATACACCGTCGTTACGTTAGAACGATGGCATCGTGAGTAATTCAGTAAAAATTTCATGAGGTATCTATGCAAGAGACGGTATTGTTCAAAAACGGAAATTTGCTTGATCCTTTGCAGGATAATTTGCTCGGACCGCACGATATATTGATTGAGAACGGTCTGATCAAAGAAATATCAGACAGGCCGTTGAACAGCAAGTCCGCGCGTGTCGTCGATGTCGCGGGCAAGACCATGATGCCTGGTTTGATTGACTTGCACGTACATGTGACAGCAACCCAGCTCAACTTGAGCACCCAGGGGGCATTACCTGATGCGCTGGTGATGATGCGTTCGGTTCCCATCATTAAAGGTATGCTGCAGCGCGGGTTCACTACGGTTCGCGATGCGGCAGGTGCTGGGTGGGGGCTGAAGTGCGCCATCAACGAGGGAACCATTGACGGACCCCGTTTATTTATTTCCGGACGTGCATTAAGTCAGACTGGCGGTCATGGTGATCCGCGACCACGGTCCGATCATCTGCGTCCGATGAGCTTTTGTGGCTGTTGCTTTCGTGCTGGGGATATCGGTCGTGTCGTTGACGGTGTGGATGCTTTACGCCAAGCAGTACGTCAAGAGTTTCAGATGGGTGCAGATCAAATCAAGATTATGGCCTCTGGTGGAGTCGCCTCGCCGACCGATCCGATTGCTTCTTGGGGCTATTCGGAGGATGAGATTGCAGCTGTCGTGCACGAAGCGACAGCGCGTCAAACTTATGTCATGGCGCACTCCTACACGCCCGAAGCTATCGCTCGTGCTGTCCGCTTGGGCGTTCGCACGATTGAGCACGGAAATTTGATTGATACAGCCACGGCAAAATTGATGCATGAGCACAACGCATATGCCGTCCCAACCCTAATTACCTACGAGGCTTTGGCGAAAGAGGGTGCGCAATACGGTTTGCCTGCGGATAGCGTGGCAAAAATCGACGAGGTCCGTACTGCAGGACTTGCCTCGCTGGAGATTTTCCGTAATGCAGGGGTCAAAATGGGTTATGGGAGTGACTTATTGGGGCCATCACAGCGCTTGCAAAGTGAAGAATTCCGCATTCGTTCAGAGGTACTACCGCTTATGGATGTATTGCGTAGTGCAACCACCACTGCGGCGGAGGTGCTTAATATGACCGGAAAGCTTGGTCGTCTTGCGCCAGGGGCTTATGCCGATCTGCTGATTGTGGATGGTGATCCGACGCGCGATGTTACCTGTTTGCTGGGCCAGGGAGATCACATTCCTCTTGTCATGAAGGAAGGTGTCATTTATGTGAATCGGCTCTAGGCTGACGAGCTGTTTTTAATGAATTTGGAGTGGTGATGGCTAATACAAAAAGTGTGGATGTTCTCGCTGGCGAAGAGCCTAGGTTGATGTTTGAGCCCAAGGGCATGCATCCGGCGGTGCCGGCTGCGACGCGCACAAGTGGTGTTGGCCCGTTTAAAAGACTCGTTTTGCGGGGCGCAACCGTAATTGATGGCACGGGTGCACCACCCTCAGGTCCGGTGGACATTGTGGTCGAGAATGGCCGTATCACCGAGCTTAAGAACGTGGGTACCCCACTTAAAGCGATTAACCCTGCCAATCGACCAGCGGCAGGAGATCATGAAATCGACTGTCACGGTAAGTTCGTGACGCCCGGACTAATTGACTGTCATGCGCACGTTGGCACACCCTGGCATGCGATGAGTGGCGAGGTTCCGACGGCAGACTATGTTTATAAGCTTTGGCTCGCACACGGGGTGACAACCGTTCGTGAGATGGGCTCTATGAATGGTTTGAATTACATGTTGCAACAGCGGGATGCGGCAGAAGCAAATGAAATTGCTGCACCTCGGATGATCCTGCATGCATACTTCCCTGCTGTCAACGAGCGCATCAAGACGATCTTCACGCCAGAGCAGGCGCGGGATTGGGTAAGGCGCGTAAAAGAGCGTGGCGCTGACGGGATTAAGTTTTTCGGCGCTCCACCCACCATTATGCAGGCGGCGCTTGACGAGGCAGGTAAACAAGGTTTGCGTAGTGGCTGTCATCATGCACAAATGGCGGTTACTCGCGTCAATGCGTTGAATTCTGCAAAGTGGGGCTTGACGAGCTCTGAACACTACTACGGAATTCCTGAAGCGCTCTTTGAAAATAGAACGGTTCAAAACTTTCCTACTGACTACAACTATGGAGATGAGTATTTCCGATTTTCGGTTTCCGGTCAGATGTTTATGCAGGCTGCTCAACCAGGTAGTAGAAAATGGAATGATGTGCTCGAGCAGTTTCTCGAGGTCGGCCACACCTTTGTGCCGACGTTTAATATCTACGATGCGAATCGCGACTTGATGCGCGCCCGTCGTGCTGACTGGCATGGTGACTATACCGTAAAGACTATTTGGAAATATTTTCAGCCACAGCGAGGCGGACATGGCGCGTACTGGTATCGATGGAGCACTACCAATGAAGTTGAGTGGAAGCAAAACTATCAACTGTGGATGCAGTTCGTAAACGAGTACAAGAATCTGGGTGGTCGCGTTTGTACTGGAAGCGATTCCGGATTCATTTATCAAATCTACGGATTTGGATTGATTCGAGAGTTGGAGTTACTGCAAGAGGCCGGCTTCCACCCTCTAGAGGTCTTGAGAGCGGCCACATCTCTCGGAGCGGAGTTGTTGGGTCTTGAGGATGATACTGGCTCAATTGATGTGGGCAAGCGCGCTGACCTGCTTGTGCATGATCTGAATCCGCTCGAAGACTTCAAGTTGATGTACGGCACCGGTGCGATCCGTTTGAACGATGAAACCTCCAAGGCGGAATGGAAGCGTTCTCTGCGATTCACTATTCGCGCTGGTGTGGTGTACGACACTGAGCAGCTGTTGGCTGAAGTGCGTGATATCGTGAATCAAAGTTGGGTTGGTAGCGAAGATGACAGACCGCCAACCCGTTGATCTCGTTGTTTTATGTGGCTTTTTAGGCAGCGGTAAGACAACGCTGCTGTCGGATTTTTTGCGTCAAGCAGAGCTGGCCGATACGGCAGTGATTGTTAACGAAGCCGGTGAGATCGGGATCGATGGAGTCCTGGTGGCAGAGGCCCAGGATTCACTGGATTTGCGCATGCTGGCTAACGGATGCGTTTGCTGTTCGTTGCGTAGTAGTCTGGTGACAACAGTGGCGGATTTGCTCGATGCGCCGCGCCCTGAGGGGGCGCTCGCCCTTCGTCGCATTGTTCTCGAAACAAGCGGCTTGTCACGACCTGGTCCAATATTGGCATCACTAGCTGACCCCGAGCTGTCCAAGCGTGGTTTGCGAGTGACCGTTGTTTCGACGCTAGATGCTCAATTAGGTGGTTTGCGCGTAGACCAGTTTGAAGATGCGGCAGCGCAACTCGCAGCGGCGCAAAAAATCGTGTTAACAAAAATTGACCTTGTGGACGATGCTACGCTGGATGACCGGATAAGACAGGCGCATGCGATTAATCCGCTGGCAGAGATCGTTTCTGGGCGTGAGCGACATGTCGTGGTTAAGGCCGCGTTTGCGCCAACTGTTGAGACTACAGCTTCGATTTCTGAGCTTGCTGCGGCTAGTTTGAGTTATTCGAAAAGTGGTTTGGAGCATCAACGTATACATGTTCTGCGCGGGGTTGCAGAGCCCAATATTACTTGGGAGGCTCTGTCTTGGTGGTTGGATGATTTAGCTGGACTGGCGGGCGAACGCCTGCTCCGTGTAAAAGCGATGGTCAAGGTATCCGACTGCGAGGAACCCATTCTTGTGCAAGGGGTAGGTACGACCTACGGTATGCCCCGTCGTATGTCGACACAAAAGGATCGACCCGATGTGATTATCGTGATCACACGTGATCTCGGTCCTGACGAGATTTCTGTGCAGTTTCAAAATTCAGCAGTTAAGCTGTATCCAATGGCTGAAACAGAATCTTTAACTACAAACCAAGTTAATAAAATTTCTTTGTCCTCTGAACGGAGTTTTTATGCAAGCAACGACCTTTAAGCGACGTACTTTTTTGAAATCGTCCTCTGGACTGCTGTTGGCCTCCGCCCTACCTATGTTTGGTCGTGATGTGATGGCTCAAGATTCAAACGTTGTTGTGGGTACATGGGGAGGAGATTATCAAAACCTTCTTCAGAAAATTGTGAATCCTTTAGCAGGTGCACCCGTTGTTTTCGACACGGGAAACGCGGTTGCCCGGGCAACGAAAGTTCGTGCGGAAACTAAGTCACGCCGCGGTTCCATGGATGTCACGCTGCTACAGGACGTTGACATGTACGACTTGTCGCTCGTGGATCCGTTTGAGGCTGTTAGTGTGGCCAATACCCCTAATTTTGCTAATACTTATGAGCAGTTCCGTACACCGTACTCGATTCCGCATATTTTTAGCGCAATGGTGTTGGTCTACAACAAGGAAAAAATCCCAACACCGCCTGATTCCTTTGCTGCGGCGACAGATCCAAAGTACCGTGGTCGAGTGGGCTTCTCTGATATCTTGCACGTCGCCAATACTCTTTTTGTTGGCTTGGCAAACGGTGGAAACATGTCATCCTTTAAGGCCGGCATGGATATGTTGGCTAGCATTAAAAAGAATGATCCTAAGATATTCCCATCTAATGAGGCGGTTGCTGCTGCACTCAAGTCTGGTGAAATTTGGATGACGTGTATGTGGAAGGCGCGTGCTCTGCAATGGCAAGATGCAGGTTTGCCTCTAGGATTTGTTGTGCCCAAAGAGGGGGCGGTTGCCGTGACATTCGAAGGTGCGGTGCCCAAGAATGCGCGCAACAAACCAGGGGCATGGAAGTTTTTGAATGCCATGATGGATCCCAAAGGTCAGGTCGAGTTTGCGCGTGCGATGGGGTATGCGCCAACTGTTCGTAACGCTGATTTGCCAGAAGATCTAAAGGCGCGTGTGAGCTTCAGTGATAGTGAGATCAAGCGTGTGCTCGCCTACGACTCTAAATCTTTAGTGGCTGAAAAGACCCAAGTTCTTGAGTATTGGAATAAGTCCTTTAAAGCGGGTGCATAGTCACTAAGGCGTTTAATCGGTATTTGCAATACCTGAGCAAAGACGCCGCCCAACGTGATGTTTAGCAGCGGTGGGCGGCGGTGCGCGACTTGCGCAAAGTGATTAGCACTTGCGCCATAACGTCGTGCGCCATGTCGTAAGCAGAATACACAGAATGATCAAGCTTGCGGCGAAGATAAAAATTTTGTTAAAGCCGTAGATAAAAATCTGGGTGACAGTAAGACCGAGAGATAGGGCTTGAAGCTCCGAATGCTGTAGCAACCACAGCCAAAAGATAGCGCCCCCGACGACTCCTATCGTTCTTGTAAACACGGTGATACCTCCGGCCACGCCTCGCGCATGCTGCGGAAGGCACGCAACGATCCAGTCCGCGTAAGCGACTTGAAACAGCCCTAAACCTAAGCCTTGTAACAGCATAGAGCAGACGATAAGCGTCCAATTCGGTGTGTCAGACCAAAACGCCACGCAGACTAAGCCACCCGTACATATCCATGCTGCTGCATGCGCAATCGTGTTTGATGCCCAGCGTTTAGACATCCAACCTGTTAGCGCAGAGCCAGCGAGCGTGCCGATTGCCCAGCAGCCTAAGATCACACCGATGCGTTCGGCGGGCCATGTTGCAACAGTCGAAAGATAGTAGGGGACTAGTAATGGGACAGCAAAGGTCGATAGCTGTACGACCGCGCTGACAATATTGATCCAGAGGAATCTCTTGTCTTGGCGACTGGTATGAAAAAGTAAGTGCAGCGTTGAAGGTTGATTTTGTATGACGGAGACGCCTCGGTTATCCGTCATGTATTTGAGACGTTTACTCAATAACGGCAGTAACGCGAGCGATACCACCGCAATAGGAACTCTAAACCAATAGACGCCAGGCCAGTTCATCCAAGCAATCATGACGCCGCCGATGAGTGGGGCTGCGACGCTCGCGATGGCAGTCATGCTGCCGTATAAAGAGAGTGCTTTGGTCCGCTGACTTTCGTCATATAAAAACGTAACAATTGCTGGCGCGCACGATAGGGTTAGGGCCATAGAGATACCCTGTAATACTCTGGCAGCAATGAGCCAAGGGTAGCTTGGTGCTAGAGCGCAAAGCGAAAGCGCAATAATCGCGAGCACGAGGCCGGCGCGGAAAACGCGCAGGTGACCAAGACGATCTCCCAAAGCTCCAAATCCTATAACGAGTACGCCGTAGGTAAGGACATAGGAGAAGGGGATCCAGAGGATACTTTTAGTTGGAAGTGAGAAGGCCTCGGATATCGCCGGAAAGGCGACATTTACCGAAAAGTCCAAGGGGGCAATCGAGGCCCCCAAGCCGATAATAAACAAGGCGATGATATTCAAAAGGTCGTGTCGCGATAAACAGTATTCTGTATCATTAAACACCAATACTATTCCTTTAATTCTCGACCGCTTTTGGTCGGATAAGGTCAAGTTGCCATAGGATTCCTTTGTATGAACGCTGGACTAAAAGTCACCCCTCTCGTGATGAGTCTGTACCCTGAAGCGCAGTGGCTGTTTGATCAATTGCGCGAAGGTAGCACCGATGCGAAGCAAGGCGGGGTGACGCGAGATACCTATGGGCCAGGCGAACAGTTTGCACATGACCTTGTTATCAAGTACGCCGAGGGACTTGGTCTAGAGATTCGGCACGATCACATGCGTAATACCTATATGGTGTTGCCCGGCGTGGATCGATCCGCGCCTGCCATTGTTATTGGATCTCACCTCGATTCGGTCGCGGCTGGCGGTAATTACGATGGTGCTGCGGGCGTGGTGGCAGGCTTGATCGCAGTGGAGGCGCTTCAAGAAGCGGGTGTGCAACCGCAATGCGATATCGTTGTGATGGGTGTTCGTGCAGAAGAAAGTATCTGGTTTCAAGTTTCGTATATTGGTAGTCGCGGTGCATTAGGATCGCTGCAGGCGGCTGCGCTCGAGTCCAAGCGGATTGATACCGGTCGCTCGCTTGCCGAGTATCTTCGTGCTGCTGGAGGTGACCCAGAGGCAGTTGTGCGCGGTGATGCTTATCTCACGCCGCAGAATGTGAAGGCCTTCATGGAGGTGCATATTGAACAAGCACCGAGCCTCGCAATAGAGGGGCATGCGATGGCGATTGGCTCAGGCGTTCCAGGAAACTTCCGTTATCCGAAAATTAAGATCACCGGCGAGTATGGTCACGTCGGTCTGGGACGTCGCTATCGTCATGACGCTGCACTCGCGGGTGCAGATATTGCGATGGGTCTTGATAAGATCTGGGAGGAGTGGGATCGGACCGGGCGCTTGATGGCATGCACGATTGGCGAGTTCCAAACCAACAGTGCACGTCATGGGTTAACGATCGTACCGGGTGAGTTCGGACTAAGCTTGGATGTGCGCGCATACGATACGGCTGATCTGGCCGAGCTCAAGCAAAAATTTCATGCGCTTGTCGCAGACGTTGAAAAGAAACGTGGCGTGAAGATTGATCTGGGCCCTGAGGCTTCGGCTGGCGTTGCACCAGCAGATCCAACGATTACTGGGCAACTGCGCACCTGTGCTCAGGAGTTAGGGTTAAAGATTCCGGATCTACCAAGTCCCGCGTCGCACGATTCGGCCGCGTTTTACGCTGCAGGGATACCATTCGGATTTTTGTTTATTCGTAATCCGAATGGCAGCCATCATCCTGACGAAGAAATGTCGATCGATGATTTTTTATTAGCAACAACAGTACTCACTCAATGGTTAGTGAGACATTGTTGCAAAAGTTAACTAGCCCAAATAGTCTGAATTTATCGACCCAGGCGTCCGCCTGCGTGAGCGAGATAGAACCATTCCTGACCAGGTTGTGACTTGATGTTCGGGAACACAATGAAGCAGTCCCGCTCAGCCAATATTTTGCTGCCGTCAGCTCGCGTGCCGATGCACTCGCCGCGTTTGATAGGATCGAAGCTCTTCCATGGCTTCTCAAACTGATCGTTCATGTCAAACCGATCAAATACATCGTACAGGCCAAGCACTTCAACATCTTTTGCTGGCTGAGGTGGAGCTCCAGCGATCATGCCTAAAAAGGTGAGCGTGTTGACGATCGCTTGGTAAGCAACCTCTCTGCCGCCGACGTCGTCATGTTGGCTGCATTCTAATGTGAGAGACCAGCCACCGACTGAGCGCATGTATTCGGTTGTGCCGATCCCATATCGAGTATCTGTATCCACATCTTTGGCGTTGAAGCGACCCGCTTTAACTTCCGCTGCACGACGCTCAATTCCTTTCGCGTAGGTGCTGAGCCATCCATAGACGAAGCGCTTACACCCCAGCCGTTGAATGAGGTCTTCTTCGATTTGCGCCTGCGCAAACGGCTCTAGCGTGCCGTTGTTATTCGACGGACCAAACAGCGCGAACGCGGTATTGCCGCTTTGAAACGAGTGTAGATCAAGCAAGCCATCATGTTCAGCGAGGAGTGGGCAGAGCCAATTCGCGATGTGATCCTCGTATTGCGTAGGCGTCTCAGTTGGTATCAAGCGGCGGTTTAGATTTCGATCGCCCGCACGTCTTTTCAAGCGATAAGCTTTGGGATTTGTGACCGGAACGAAGGTCACAAATCCTTTCAAAAGCTTTAACTCTCCCAGCTCAAACTGCTTGATCAGTTTTTCGATTGCAAAGGTGCCGCATGTCTCGTTGCCGTGAACAGCAGCTGTGACAATGAGTTTAGGACCTGCGATCGGACTGCGGATTCTTGTCGTTTGAAACGGACGCTCTTGTTCAAGCGGAATCTGCTCTGGTAGATCAGTCAGTTGTGCGGAAGGTAAGGCCATGCTTATTCTGCTTTGATGTTGGATGCTGTTACTGTCTTGCCCCAGAGCGCGAAGTCGGATTTGATCCGATCCGCAGTCTGCTGCGGTGTAAAGGGCATAGGTTCATAGCCCTCACGCTTAATTGCTGCAATCACTTCGGGATCTTGCATAATGCTTGCAAGGGCCGGAACGAGCTTGTCCATTACTTCTTTAGGCAAACCTGCTGGCCCAACAATGCCGAACCAGATTGATGCATCAAATCCAGGGAAGCCTGATTCCGCCATCGTTGGCACATCTGGGAACATGGAGCTGCGTTTGCTCGATGTATCCGCCAACGCGCGCAGCTTTCCCGCCTGAATTTGTGTTGCGGCCGCACCTAAGGACGAGAAAAGCACCGGTACATGCCCACCGAGTAACTCTGCGATTGCTGGATTACCACCTTTGTAGGGGATGTGTGAGATGTCCAGATTTGCAGCCGCCTTGAATTGCTCGCCAGCAAGGTGACCCACACCGCCCACGCCCGAGGTTCCGTAGCTCCAGCTCTTTGGATCTTTTTTGGCGAGTTCGACTAAGGTCTTAATGTCGGTTGCCTTGGAGTTAGGGAGTACAACGACGACGACACCGCCTCCACCGACCATCGAGATGGGCGTGAAGCTGGTGAGCGGGTCATAGCCGAGCTTGCGCATGTGCGGCAGAATGGTCATCGGACCAGAGTCGGTAATGTGCAAGGTGTAACCGTCTGGGGGTGCTTTCGCAGTGAGGTCGGCTGCAAGAGATGCGCCGGCGCCCGGCTTGTAGTCAATGATGATGGGTTGTTTCAGAATCTTTGTCAGGCGATCTGAAATAGGACGAATTAGTTTGTCCGCAGCTCCACCCGGTGCATAGCCCACGAGTATTTTGATTGGCTTGTCTGGATATTCTGCATGTGCTGCAGGACTCAGTGCGGCGAATGCAAAAGCGGTTGCGAGGATTGTTTTGATCAAACGCATAGGTGTCTCCTAGTTTTTAAACAAGTCGTCAGGGATTAAAACAATTGCTCCCTGCGTGCTGCGGCTTTCGAGCAGTCGGTGTGATTCGCTCGCTTGACTCAGTGGTAGTACTTTCTCAATGTCCAGGCGAATGCTTGTATCGCCGAGGATCTCAAACGCATCTTTGCTCATGGCAAGCATATTTTCACGATCGGCGACATAGGTGCGTAGGGTGGGGCGACACACCCATAGCGACTTGCTGTGCAAGTCCTGCAAGGCGAAGCCTTCGACTTGCCCTGAAGCTGTGCCGTAATTGACCACAAGCCCCTTTGGTTCAAGACACTTGAGGGATCCTTCAAAAGTGTCTTTGCCGACGGAATCAAATACTACGCTGACGCCCTTGCCGTTGGTTATCCGGTTCACTTCCGGCACAAAATCGTGCGTCCGATAGTTAATGGCCTCGTCCGCACCAAGCTCAAGGGCGGTGCGCACTTTTGCATCGCTACCCGCCGTCGCGATGACAACTAAGCCCATACGCTTGGCCCACTGGACAAGAATTTGTCCGACGCCTCCTGCAGCAGCATGAACCAAGACGCGTGTTCCGGGCTTCAGTTCGCGCATTTGCTTGAGCAAGTATTGAGATGTCAGCGCTCTGACGAGTCCGGCGGCCACACGGACGTCGTCGAGTGCCTCTGGTACCGGTATGACACGCTCAGCAGGAAGGGCGACGTGCGTGCAATAGCTGCCCACGCCTGCATTCGTGTAGGTGGCTTTTTGGCCGACCTTTAAGTCTTTGACTTCAGAGCCGATCGCTACGATCCGTCCAACGGCACTCACGCCTGGGATAAATGGAGGAGTGGGGTTATGCGAGTGTGGTTGACCCGCCCGTAAATAGATGTCCACAAAATTGACGGCAACGGCAGTGTGCGCGATGACGACCTCAGTGGGCTTGGGCTCGGGCATTGGGATGTTTTGAGGCTTCAAAACCTCGGGGCCACCGATTGCGGTGACATAAACAGCGAAGGGGGCTGACATTCTTGTGTTTCCTGTGTGTCATTAGTGGTTTAGCTAGACTATTCGCGATACTACAGACATCGACGACTTCTCGTCAAAAATACGTGAAGCAGGAGATAACCCTAAGTTTTTGAAGGTTTTACATGGATCGATCGGTTGTGTCTAGTTATTACTATAGGTTATATAAAAACCATAAATCGTTAGTTTGTTAAAGATAAATGGGTCGATATGATACGCAGCAATTTCTCTTCAGTGACGGCTTTCAAAAGGAGCTATAGATCCGCATGGATACGCAAAGAACTGAACTAAATCGGCTGCTGAGTGCCACCCTGTGTGCTTCTCTCGCGATTGTTACCTCTATGGCTGCGGTTCCTGCGCGCGCGCAGACGACATTCGATGTGTCCCTGCTCGCTGGCGCTTGCTTGAATTGTCATGTGTCGGACGTGAAATCCGCCACGAGTATCCCCGTCATTGCGGGCAAACCCGAGGCTGTCCTGAAGGCGCAATTGCTAGCCTATAAGTCCGATAAGGTGCCAGCGGGCACCACAATTATGAACCGTCTTGCGAAAGGGTACAGCGATGAAGAAATCGCTGCGCTTGCAACCTATTTTTCGACTCTCGATGCCAAAGGCGTCGCGTCGGTAGGAGTAAAAAAATAATGGGCTCAACACATAATGTTTCGCGTCGCCGTTGGCTGGTCACTGCAGGTCAAGCTGCCTTGGCTGCAGGTTGGACAATGGGTGCTCCGGCATTTTCTCAACAGTCTGCAGGTCGTGTGGTTGTTGTGGGCGGTGGGTTCGGTGGTGCGACTGCGGCTAAATATATCAAGCAGCGTAACCCGTTGATTGATGTAACCCTCGTGGAGCCCGCACAGAAGTTCTACACCTGCCCCTTCACGAATTTATATTTAGGTGGATTACGAACGTTTGATGCGCAAGGTCATGGTTTCGATGAGCTTCGTAGTTTGGGCGTCAAGGTTGTGCACGATTTTGCACAAAGCGTTGACGGCACGGCTAAAACGGTCAAGCTAGCTGGTGGTCAAGCTCTTGCCTACGACAAGCTCGTACTGTCACCTGGTATCGATTTTCTATGGAATAAGCTTGAGGGTTACGATGAGGCGGCGTCGTTGTTAGCGCCGCATGCCTGGAAAGCTGGGGCACAAACGACTTTGTTGAAAAAACAGCTCGACGCGATGCCCGACGGAGGCGCCTTCATTATGGTGGCGCCTGCCAACCCTTATCGGTGCCCGCCTGGTCCGTACGAACGAATCAGTATGGTGGCTCATTACTTCAAGACACAAAAGCCTAAGTCAAAGATATTGATTCTCGATGCGAAAGATGCATTCTCTAAGCAGGCGTTATTTGTTGACGGTTGGAAGCGTTTTTATGGCGACATGATTGAGTGGGTGCCAGCCGCAAAGGATGGCAATGTCGTTCGCGTTGATGCAAAAACGCTGTCTGTTGAGACTGATTTTGGCAAGGTTCATCAAGCATCTGTGTTGAACGTTATTCCGCCGCAAAAGGCGGGATTAATTGCTGAGCGTTCAGGCGTTTCGGATAAAAGTGGTTGGGTACCGGTTAAACCTGATACGTTCGAGTCGACTCAAGTGAAAGACATTTACGTTGTAGGTGACGCGACGATTGCTGCGCCCATGCCTAAGTCAGGATTTTGCGCGAATGCCCAAGGTAAAGTGGCCGCTGCTGCGATTGTCAACGCGCTTGCCGGAAAGCCGGCACCCACTGCATCGTGGGCCAATACCTGCTACAGCTTGATCGCGCCAGATTACGGTATCTCGGTTGCGGGGGTGTACCAGGTCGCGGAGGGCAAGATCGTAGAAGTTAAAGGATCAGGTGGAGTGAGCCCAAAGGACGCCAGCGATACGATTCGTAAACTCGAGGCGCAGCATGGTGTAGCCTGGTATAACGCAATCGCACGTGACACTTGGGGGACGGGTGCCTGATGTCTCCGAACGAAATACTTGCGTGGTCTGGTTTGGTGATTGGCCTTGCGTTTGGCGCGGTGGGGCAGGCGACTGGGTTTTGTCTTAATCGAGCAGTCAAGGATTATGTCGAATCCAGAAACCTACTTAAAGCAAGATCGTTCGCGCTCGCTTTGCTGGTCGCCATCGTCGGTACGCAGAGTCTATCGTCCAGCGAGCTCATTAATTTCTCGTCTGCTATTTATCGTGCGCCCAACTTTTCCTGGGTTTTGCTGCCGGTTGGCGCCACGATGTTTGGCTATGGGATGATGCTCGCAAATGGATGTGGTGCACGCACGGTTGTGCTGCTCGCACAAGGAAACTTGCGCTCCTTAGTCGTGTTGCTCTGCTTGGGTATATCTGCCTATGCAACCTTGTCTGGAGTATTGGGTCCACTTAGAAACATGATCGCACAAGCGACAAACATCCCTTTGGGTGGGCTATACGACCTATCGCTCGTGACAAACCAAATTACTTTAGGTGTATTGCTTGCGGCATTGTTTTGGTTTGTGTTTCATCGTGGCGAGATCTTGCGCAACGCAAAAGAGTTGTTTGGTGGCCTTGCGGTAGGACTACTCGTTGTAGCGGGATGGGCGGCAACGGGATGGTTAGCTGCGGATGAGTTTGAACCCACGCCCTTAGTTTCCCTCACATTTATTGCTCCGATCGGTGAGACGATTCAATACGGGATGATCGCGACAGGGATGCGCTTAGGTTTCCCCGTTGCGTTGATTCTGGGTGTCTTGCTTGGTTCTTTCATCGTTGCCGCATCGCAAGGTACCTTACGCTTGCAAGGTTTCTCCACGCCGCCTGAGATGCGGCGTTACGTCGTAGGTGGAGTCATGATGGGGGTGGGCGGTGCACTTGGGTTGGGCTGTTCGATCGGCCAAGGGTTGACGGGTATGTCGACCTTGGCTTTCAGCTCAATGATCGCGAGCACCTGCATTTTGCTGGGGGCAGGGCTCGCGGCACGGCGCAAGGGTTAATTAAATCGGGACAGATTGATTTTTTGCTTGCGTGTCTTTGTGTCGTAGCCAGAGCAAAGCGACGCCCATCAAGATGACTGGGAACAACGACCCAAGATTGAGGATATCCCAACCTGACGTCGTGACGAGTGCACCCGAGCTAAACGAGGTGACGGCCATCGTTGTGAAAACAAAGAAATTGATCACACCTTGAGCGCGATCTTTTTCTTCGGGTCGGTAGGCCGTCATCGCAAGATTGGTTGCGCTGGTGAAGAGAAAATTCCAACCGACGCCCAGGAGGAATGATGCCAACATAAAGTGCATCACATCAACGCCAGACAGTGCGATCAAAATACAGACGACATTTAAAAATATGCCAAGCCACATGATTTTGCCTGTGCCATATTTTTTAATTAACGAACCCGTAAAAAATCCTGGCGCGAACATACCAATTACGTGCCACTCAAGCACAAATGCTGCGTCAGAGAAAGGTAAGCCGCAGACTTTCATCGCAAGCGGCGTCGCAGCCATCAAAAGGTTCATGACGCCATACCCAAGCGCCGAACTGACTGCCGCGACAAGAAAGACGGGTTGTTTAAGTAGCTCCCAAGCGCTGCGCCCAGAACCTGCCGCTTTTTTAGTCTCCACCGAGTCGGTGGGGAATTGGATGAAGTGCATCACGATCAAGCCCAAGATGCCAGCAACCGTCAGCGTGAGATATGCACCTAAAAAGGGTGTGGCGAATGAGTCCTTTGTGTAGTTGGCTAAATTGGGACCAACAACAGCACCGATGATACCGCCCGCTAGAACCCAAGAAATGGCTTTTTCGCGTAGGCTTGCGTGGGTGAGTTCTGCCGCTGCAAAGCGATAGAGCTGTCCGTTTGCGCTGTAGTAGCCCGCCACGAAGGTCCCGAACACTAATAACCAAAAGTTTTTAGAGTAGGCGGCATATGCACAGATCAAGGACGAGAGCACAGCGACGAGCAAGCCGAGCTGAAAGGATTTCTGTCGGCCGAATCGCTTTTGCGTGCGGGCAACGATGGACGTTGATAAGGCACCACCAACCACGTAGCCCATTATGGGTAGCGTAGCCATCCAAGCGACACGACTAAGGCTCAATCCTACGAGTCCATTGATCGCAACAAACGTGATGTTGTTGGTGAGGAAGATGCCTTGACACAAAATCAACAGCACCAGATTTTTATTGAAGAGTTTCGGTGTATTTTGCATGTGGGGATTAAAGCATGTTGGCGCGCATTAAAGTGTCAGGATCTAAATGCTGCAGTGCACGATAGTTTGTTAAGAAGACTTGCCCGCTTAGGTTCTTTAAAAAGTGTGATTTTCCCAGACGGTCCATCACGGGACCTTTCACCTCGGAAAGGTGAAGCGCAATGCCTGCGTCCTGCAAGCGCTTTTCAATCGTTTCAAGGCTCTCTAGTGCACTCGCATCAATGTCGTTCACTGCGGAGCACTGCAGAACGACATGCTGCAGTGCGGGATGGCGAGCAACCTCGGCATTCAATCGGTCTTCGATAATGCGCGCATTGGCAAAATAAAGGCTTTCGTCGATACGCAGGCAAAGCACGATCGGGCTGGTAATGACTTTGTGGCGCGTCACATTCCTGAAGTGCTCTGTTCCAGGGACGAGTCCAATCTCAGCAATATGCGGCTGACTCGTTTTATAAACATGCAGTGCGATTGAGAGCGATACGCCAATGATGAGTCCAGCTTCGACACCGACTGTTAGGGTGCCGAGTAATGTCGCGACCGCAGCATAAAAATCGGAGCGCGCGAAGTGCCAAGTGTGAACAAATATCTTCCAGTCTATCAGCGACAGCACCGCAATGATGATTGTCGCAGCAAGCGTCGCATGCGGGAGGTAAAAAAGTGCTGGTGTTAATAATAACGACGTAAAAGCGATGCCAACTGCTGTCATGAGACCTGCCGCGGGTGTGCGTGCGCCACTGTCAGCGTTCACGACCGAACGAGAAAAGCCTCCGGTAACAGGGAATCCTCCAGTAAATGCTGCGGAAAGGTTGCTAGCGCCTAGTGCAACTAACTCCTGGTTGGGTTCGATCCGTTGACGTTTTCGAGCAGCGAGTGTTTGCCCGACCGACACCGATTCAACAAAGCCCACAACACTAATGAGTAATGCTGGTACAAAGAGTGCCGCCCACAAGTCTAGATCCCAGATCGGCGTTGTAAGGGGCGGGAGGCTTTGTGGAATAAGACCAACAACCTTTACGCCGGCCTCGTCCCAATTGAACGCCCACGTGAGTCCAGTCGTGATTGCGATTGCGAAAATGGGACATGCTTTGACCAAAATATCAGCCGCAGTCGGCGGTGTTCCCAGCTTAAGAAGGCTTGGCTTAAGGTAGTTGCGAGCGAGAAACAAGAGGCCAATGGTGGTCGTGCCCAATATCAGAGTCAATGTATGCGCACTGGACGATTGCAGAAGCAAATTTTTTGTAAGAGTAAAAAAATTCTCGCCCTCGGCCTGGATGCCTAGAATGGTTTTGAACTGACTAGCGGCGATGAGTAATGCAGAAGCTGTGATGAACCCCGATACGACCGAATGGCTTAAAAAATTCGCGATCAAGCCGAGCCTGAGGAGTCCCATTACAAGAAGAATGATCCCTGACAGGAACGCGAGGGTGATCGCAATTTGCCAATAGGCATGGGTACCTAGAGTCGCATGCTCGCCTATGGCAGCCGCAGTCATCAGCGAGATGACTGCGACAGGGCCGACAGCCAACACTCGGCTCGTCCCCAGGAACATGTAGAGGACGAGTGGCGCGATACTCGCATAAAGTCCGACCTCAGGCGGCAGCCCCGCAAGCATTGCATAGGCAAGGCTTTGTGGAATCAACATCAGGGTGACAATCAATGCAGCCAGAAGGTCGCCGAAGAATACGCTGCGATCATAGCTGCGCGTCCAATCGATCATCGGCAACCGAGTGAAGAAGGTCCTCATTACTTGCGTTCTAACAGTTCGAATACGAGCATGCCAGCGATCATCGCAGCGACGAACCAAACGGCCTGGATCTGGCCCGAGGCCATTGATACGAGAGCTGGCCCAGGACAGAATCCCGCCAACCCCCAACCAACGCCAAAAACAGTGCTGCCGATGACTAATCGCTTATCGATGTGGCTGGCTGTAGGTAAGCGTAGTGCACCGCCGAGAATTGTTGTGGTCCGCTTTTTAGCGATTCCAAACGCAAAAAAGCCAACGGCGATGGCTCCCGCCATGACAAAGGCTAGCGAGGGGTCCCAGTTGCCGAAGATGTCGAGAAATCCAATAATTTTTCCGGGATCTGTCATGCCGGATAGGAGTAAGCCCAGCCCGAATAACATTCCAACTATAAACTCAACGAGTCGATGCATGGCGAGTTTCCTATAACCAGTGACGAACAATAAGCACGGTGCCGAACCCAGCACCCATAAAACTCAGGGTTGCCACTAAAGATCTTGGCGAGAGACGCGAGAGGCCGCACACACCGTGGCCGCTTGTGCAGCCCGATGCATAGCGGGTACCGAGTCCAACTAATAATCCTGCGGCAATCGTCGTTAGCGTGCTCGTCTCGATGCGAGGAGCGGAGATAAATTCTGCAGGAGCGAGCAATGCGAACAACCAAGGCGCCGCGAAAATGCCAGCTAAAAAGCTGAGTCGCCAGCCCGCGTCTGCTGGTTTTGGGGGGAGCAGACCACCAATAATTCCGCTAATTCCTAGGATGCGCCCGTTGGCGAGAATAAAGAGTGCTGAAGCGACACCTAGAAGCACACCACCAGTGAGAGCGCTCCAAGGGGTGAAATGAGACCAGTCGATCATCATGATTTTTTACCCTTTGATTGTTTGCAAAATTGTGAATACAAAACTTCCATGATCGCCAGCGCTTGAGGGCTAGTGAAGCGGTAGTAGATATTTTTTCCTTCTCGCCGTGTTGTTACCAACTCTTCTTTGCGTAATACGGTTAACTGCTGCGAGAGTGTGGGTTGCATAATGCTTAGAGACTTCTCTAATTCACTCACGCACTTTTCCGCTTGGGTGAGTTGGCACAGGATCATCAAGCGGTCTGGGTTGGTTAGCACCTTCATCAGCCGACATGCTCGTTCGGCTGATGCTTGCATGGCCGTGAGCTCTAGAGTGGAGGTAAGCGTAGACATGTTAATTCAGCATCCGATTGATTTGGATCAAGGTTGATATTATATTTACAAATATAATGTTTGTAAATATAATATTTTCATCTTTTTTTCTCGGAGTCATAAATGTCTAACGCAATGATCAAACCTAATGTGCATGGAATTTTTGATCCAAATACTTGGACTGTGACTTACGTTGTCTACCATGAGGTTGGTTCACCGTGTGCAATTATCGACTCTGTGTTGGATTACGACCCTAAGTCTGGCCGTACCAAATACACCTCTGCCGATAAAGTTATTGCATTTGTCCGGGAAAATCGCTTGAAGGTCGAGTGGATTCTAGAGACCCATGCGCATGCCGACCACTTGTCGGCGGCCCCTTACCTAAAAAAGGAGCTTGGTGGAAAGATTGCGATTGGCTCACATATAACCACAGTACAAAAAGTCTTTGCAGGGATTTTTAATCTGGGACCGGAGTTTGCGCAGGATGGTACACAGTTCGATCATTTAGTTGAGGAAAACGAAGAGATCAAGGTGGGCGAACTGACTGGTCGAGCCTTATTCGTGCCGGGCCATACGCCTGCGTGTATGGCTTATCAGTTTGGAGATGCTGTGTTTGTCGGCGATACGATGTTTATGCCAGATGTCGGTTCGGCACGTTGTGATTTTCCGGGAGGCGATGCCCGTGCACTTTATCAATCGAGCAAGAAAATTTTGAGCTTACCGCCGCAGACGCGTCTATTCATGTGTCACGATTACCCGCCAAATGATAGAGCCATTCAGTTTGAAACGACGGTCGCTGCCCAGCGGGCATCTAATATTCATCTGCATGATGGAATCACGCAGGATCAGTTTGTTGAGATGCGAACGAAACGCGACGCAACCCTAGAGATGCCGGTACTTATTCTTCCTGCTGTGCAGATCAATATTCGTGCAGGAAATTTCCCACCGGCCGAAGCCAACGGAACTTCCTACGTGAAAATTCCTTTGAACGCACTATAAAGACGGGAGGGTGATGAGGCTATGGCTGTTTGAAACTGATCGGCACGATCACGCTCGCACTAATCGCTTCGTCTCCGCGCCTTCCAGGGACAAAGTGCCAGCGAGCGACTGCTTGCATCGCAGCTTGATCGAGTCGATCGTAGCCGCTGGTGTTATGCAGTGAAACAGTGTCAACACTCCCATCCGGATTGACTTTAACCAACAGCATCACGGTACCGGTCTCTCTGTTACGCTTTGAGAGCGCCGGATAGTTCGGGGCGGGGTTGTGCAAGTATGCCGGGTCCAATCGTGGCGACGTGACTTGTATTGTGGAATTTTTGCTTGCAACGCTTGCGGCTTGTGGTTGTGCAGTTGTATTTGCTGCGGGCGCCGGAGCTGCTTTGGCGGTAGGCGATACTCTCGGTAGAGTTGGCGAACTTGGAATAGTGGGTTGGGTCGATGAAGGTGCTGGAGTTTCGCGTTGACTTGACGTCGAAGTGCGCTCAGGCGTTATCGACGGATGAGGATCGTGGGTGGAATCCGATGATTCTGATAGCGACAATTCTGGCGTCGTGATCGGCTCAACTGGAATGGTTGGCATCTCCGCAGGGAAGTTGCCAGTTGTTCGAGTCGGTGTGATAGTGACTTCAGGTTGCGATGTTTCAGTAGGAGTTACTGTTGTTTGTCTTGACTCAGCTGATTCGCCCGGCTCCGAGAGATCGACCATTATCATGTCGAGAGTCTCTGGTGGTGAGGCGGTTGGTATGCCGCGCAAAAAGTCAAAACTTAGCAGGATAGTCGCTAGAATCAGGGCGTGCGCGAGTAACACAAGGGCGGCGCGCCAACCATAACGCTGACGAGGCGTCGCGTGAATAGGACGCGTGGGAGCGTAGATGCCCGTTGCATCGTCATCGATTGAGGCTGCGTTTGCGGAGGCGATTGAGGATTTTTCTAGCATTGTTCTTTTACCTGTGGTGAAGTGTAGAGCCTTTAATGCGCTTTCAGATAAAATTTCAGACTTCAGATGTAAACAATTAAATTACTTGGTAAAAAAATGAAAAAACTATCAGGTTTTGTCGCGGCTCTCATTGGTATGTTGTTGGTGGGTGTAAGCCTTGCGCAAACGACAACGAACACTGGGCTCGCTTTTGAGAGTCCTTGGGTGCGCGCCAGTGCGCCAGGCCAAAAGAATGGTGCCGGCTATGTGCAAATCCAAAACAAGGGTAGCCAAACCGATCGTTTGATTTCAGCGGCGACAGCAGGCGTTGGTCGCGTCGAATTGCACACAATCATTAATGAGAATGGCGTCGCGAAAATGCGTCAGGTTCAGGGTATCGAGGTGCCAGCCGGTGGGGCGGTCACGCTCACTCCCGGCGGTTTTCACATTATGTTCATGGGATTGAACGCGCCTTTTGCGGCTGGTGAGAGCGTCCCTGTTACGCTTCAGTTTGAAAAGGCCGGTGAGGTCAAGGTCAATTTTGAAATTAAGCCTACGACCTATAACCCGATGGGGGCCGGGCACGGAAGTGCACATAAGCACTAATTACTGAGCCGAGTACAGCATATATGTTTGGCGTCACTGACTATGGGTCATTTGTTGCTGCATTCACGATCTTTCTGTTGATTCCGGGGCCTGGCAATTTAGCGCTGGTCACGTCGACGAGTAAGGGAGGGATCGCTGGTGGTTTAGGTGCCACCATGGGTGTCATTCTTGGCGATCAAGTGTTGTTGTGGCTTGCAGTGGCTGGAGTTGCGGCCATCTTGATGGCGTATCCAACAGCATTCGAGGCTGTCCAGTGGATTGGCGCAATATATCTTGGGTGGTTGGGAGTACGAATGCTGTTGGCTAAACCGGGTGCGGCTCCGATTTTGAATATCAAGCCGTATCACTATTTGCGCCAGGCTTTATTTATTACGGTACTCAATCCAAAGGCCATTGTCTTTTACATGGCGTTTTTCCCGCTTTTCGTCGATCCGGTTCACCATCGAGGAATCATCACATTTGCTTTTTTGGCGGGTACGATCGCTTTCTTGACCTTCCTGTATGGATTGGGTGCGACCTTATTAACATTCTTCCTAGCAGAACGACTGCGCACCAATCCTAAGGTTGGTTACTTGCTCGAAAAACTTGCCGGCCTGTGCCTTGTTGGCTTTGGCATCAGGCTGGCACTCTCTCGTTAACACACGTTATTTGGTTTGCTCGGCAACCATGTGCGTGTGCGCAGTCTTTAGCAAAATACACGGTACGCCTTTCTCAACTCCGCGATCGATCATGGCACCTAGGATGTGTTCATGTTCGGTTTTATTGCCTTGGACGAGATCGCGCAGCATGGATGCCGCGAAACTTGAGCCGACTTTGGTCAACATGTCCAATGCCTTCTGTTGAGCACTAGCTTTTGTTGGAAAACCATGCGCTTGAGCGATTGCACAAGACTCGGCGTAGAACGCCGTCATCACTTCTTTACCCCAAGGTGCGGCAGCGATTTTGCCGACGTGCCCACGGCATAGAGTTGTCATGCCTGCGAGTGTTGCTAGAAATACCCATTTGTCCCAAAGAGACTGCTCGATATTCTCGCTGTACGACTTATCGAATGAAGCCTTTTCACAGAGAGCAAAAAATTCGCGCGCTAACGCTTCGTGCGCAGCTGAACGATGACCAACTGTAAGCGCATGCAAATCAGTTAACTGTTTCACAGAACCGTTTGCAGCGATGGTTGCCGCAATGTGGGCCACGCCACCCATGACACGCTCCCGACCAAATTTATCGTCAAGGCGCTGAATATGGCTCATGCCATTCAAAAACGGAAGTAGTACGCCTTTGCCGCTCGCGCCGCTGATCGAATCAAGCGCATCATCAAAGTCGAAGGCTTTTGGGGCGAGGATAATGAGGTCGTACTCAGGTTTTAGTTGGTCGCGCGTGACAGACTTTGGATGAATGGTAAATGATTCTTTAGGGGTCTCAATAGTGAGGCCCTCAGCTTGAATTTTGGCATGACGTGCGTCACGTAGTAAGTACGTCACATCAGCACCTGCCTGTATGAGACGCGCGCCAAAATAGCCGCCAACCCCACCTGCACCTAAAATTAGTATCTTCATTGTTGTCTCCAAGTTGCCGCTCATCTTATCGTGTTTTCCGGTTAGAGTGATGGTTGTTCAAGAGTGCATAAAAGTATTGAGTCCGAGATCTATGCTGGCCGCCTTCTCCAAAATTGTGCAATCCTCGCGTGTACCTTTTCAAGTACGAAGCTTTCGCTATCAGTGGCCGGCTGATCTTTGCGCCTCGTGGGCCTTCGAGATGGAGATTCTGGTTCTGGGATGGTACGTGTTGGTGGAATCGAATTCCGTGCTGATGCTAGTCGTCTATGGAGCCTTGCAGTACAGCGGATCCCTGATTAGTCCATTTTTTGGAATCGCAGGAGATCGGTTTGGTTACAGAAGTCTCTTTATGCTGACCCGTGGTCTTTATGGGTTGCTCGCACTGTCGATTGCGCTGTTGGGGTTGTTTGATTTGTTATCACCAACCTTAGTGATTATCTTGGCCTCAATCGTCGGCGTAGTGCGACCATCTGACATGATGATGCGGTATGCCTTGATTGGCCAAACGCAGCCCGCTGATCAGATGACAGCAGCGCTTGGTTTGTCACGGATGACTTCGGACTCTGCACGTATCGCGGGGGCGCTTGCTGGCGCGAGTGTTTTTGCGCAGTTTGGGTTAGTGTCGGCGTATGTCGTCATTACGATTCTTTATGTTGTGAGTTTTATTTTTTCACGCGGTGTAGCAGGGCGGGTGCAGCATGCTGGGCATAATCTCCCCGTGTCACCTGTGCGTGACCTGAAAGAGGCGTTTGTTTATGCGTGGGGTAAACCGGATTTACTTGGCCCCATCGCCATTGCGTTCTTGATCAATCTGCTCGCGTTCCCGTTCTCGCTGGGCTTGCTGCCTTACATCGCGCGAACAATTTATGAGGTTGATCAAACGGGCCTAGGGTTCTTAAGTGCGAGCTTTTCCGTAGGCGCCTTACTGGGCTCGCTCGTTCTCGGGACGAACGTTTTTTCACTTGGAACCGCTCGCGCGATGTTCATCGCCACAGTGTGTTGGTTTAGCCTGCTTTTAATTTTTGCACCGCTCACTTCTTTCAGCGCCGGTGTGACGATCTTACTATGCGCGGGATTTGCCCAAAGTATGTGCATGACACCTCTGGCGGCTGTGATGCTGCGTTCGACGGATCCAAAGTTTCGAGGCAGAGTGATGGGGTTGCGCGTCCTGGCAATCTGGGGCTTACCGCTCGGCTTGCTGATTTCCGGGCCGTTGATTTCTACGATCGGATTTGTTTGGACGACCGTGGCATACACGACTCTTGGTATCGCAGCCACCATTACAGTTGCCTGGAAGTGGCGTGAGCAACTTTGGGAAGTCAATGCGCAAGCCAACAGACATGGATAGCGCATACGCAAACGGAACGGATCCGTTTGCGTAGTTCAATACATTTTTAAACGCCTTCCACGATGCGGATATCGCGCTCAACAGAGCCTGTGCCCAGTGCGCGAATTGCTTCTTGATAGCCAGGGCTGTTATATGCGGCGAGTGCAGCCTCAACACTTTCGAACTCGATCAAAACAGTGCGTTGCTTGACGCCTGCTTCTTTGACTGCAGCAGCCTCATTGCGTGCCAAAAATTTTCCGCCCGCAGCGGTGAGTGCAGGACCTGCTAGCTTGGCGTAGGCGGCGAGCGCCTCTGGGTTGGAGATGGAGCGGTAGGCACTGATCCAATAAGCTTTAGCCACGATAACCTCGAGTTGTAAAAAGTTGAAAAATTCTGAAGTCGTAGGTTACCAAGTCTGCGTAGACAGAGGTGTGAATCAATCAGTCAAATTGGTGCGCTGCAGCGTAATCATTGGGCGCTACAGCGACTGCAAGAGTGGTTTGTTTATGTTAGGGTTGATACTAGGTTGGATATAACGTTCAGAATCAGATGAAAATTTTTTACGGCTGGAAGATGGTCTTTGCTGCAGCATCGCTGCAGTTCATGCAGTCCATGATGTTGCATCAGGCGTTTGGTGCTTACATTGCCGTACTGATTCAAGAAAAAGGGTGGAGCAAGACTTCGGTGTCAGGCGCTTCAGCCCTCATGTCTATGGAGGCCGCAATTATCGGCCCAGTACTAGGCTGGTTTCTAGACAAGTTTGGTTCTCGTGGCGTGATCAAGGTCGGTGTGGTTGTGTTCGGTCTTGGATTCATTCTCATGAGCCAAATCGATACCTTGATGGGGTTTTACGGGGCTGCGGTCGTGATTGCGATCGGCTCCTCCATGGCAGGCTATTTTCCGTTGAACGTGGGTGTGATTCAGTGGTTTGAAAAAAAGCGCGCACGCGCGCTCTCCACGGTTGGTTTAGGTTTGGCATTAGGCGGCACGCTCGTGCCTATTGTTGCCTGGAGTATCGAAACCTTCGGTTGGCGCGAAACAGCGTTCACCTGTGGTGTATTTGTGATTTTGGTTGGGTACCCGTTGGCTTGTGTATTTCGCCGGCGCCCGGAAGATTTTGGCGAGACCGTCGACGGACTTGGTGTGGCGCGGGGGACAATCGATGTGTCGGGTGCGGTTGAGTCTAAGCCAGAGCCGGAGTTCACACCGCGTCAAGCGCTTCGTACAAAAGCGTTTTGGCTCTTGTCGGCGGGGCATGGTGTGGCATTAATTATTGTGACGGCCGTCAATACGCATGCCATCAACCACATGCGCATTTCGTTGGATTACACGATCGCCCAAGCATCTTTCTACATCACGCTGATGACTGGTTTTCAGGTCATCGGCGTGATGCTTGGTGGAGTTCTTGGCGACAAATTGCAAAAAAATCGTGTGGCTGCCGTATGCATGATGATGCACATGGTGGGCATGTTGATGTTGACCTATGCGTTTGGGCCAGTGATGCTCGTCTTGTTTGCTGTTTTCCATGGTTTAGCGTGGGGCATACGAGGGCCTTTTATGCAGGCCATTCGAGCGGACTATTTTGGACGTAAGTCGATTGGGATGATTCTCGGCTTATCGGCGTTGCTCACGGCCTTCGGTCAAATATCAGGCCCATTACTTGCTGGCATGATGGGCGATGCGACGGGTAATTACCGTCTAGGCTTTACCGTGCTCGCCTTAATTGCGGGCGCAGGTACTGCCTTATTCTGGTTTGCTAAACCACCCGCTATGCCCGAACCCGCCGCTCAGCGCTAATAGGTCGGTGCTGACGTCTGCGAGGGTCGCGCAGCCGAGCAGCGCCATATTGCGATCGATCTCGCTGCGCAAGATCTCTATGATGTGCTCGACGCCTTGCTGTTGAGCGACGGCTGCTCCGTACAGTTGAGGCCGACCCATAAAAACAAGCGATGCACCGAGCGCAACTGCTTTCAAGACATCAGTGCCACGGCGAATCCCTCCATCCATACAAACGGGGAATTGCTTTCCAACTGCTCGGACTATTTCTGGTAGAGCTTGTAATGGCGCGATCGCGCTGTCGAGCTGACGACCGCCATGATTAGAAACAATCACCGCATCGGCGCCAAGTGATTTTGCGAGTCGCGCATCCTCGGGATGCATGACGCCTTTTAGAACGAGCTTACCCTGCCAGTAATCACGCAACCAGCGAATGTGTTGCCAAGATAATTTGTCGCGTCCCGCTCGAAATCCGTCAGTTGTATTTTCGGTGATCGCCGGACCCATGGTGTCGTACATATTGACGAAACGTGGAATGCCCGAGCGGTAGAGTGTCTTCGCAAATACTTGCAGTAGCCATCTAGGATGAACTAGCCCGCTTAACATTAGCCGGGGAGTCAGTTGAAAGGGGATAGTGAAATCGTTACGTTGATTATTTTCGCGATTCGCACCCACACACGTATCGATGGTGACGACAATCGTTCCGATCTGTGCTGTATGCAACCGATCAGCGATTTTCTTTATTCGATCGGTGTCACCCGGAAAATACCCTTGGTACCAAGCCTTGGGATTAAGTTGAGCGAGTCGCTCAAGCGGGACGTTTGAGGCTCCGCTAATAATGTGTGGAATGTTGGCGCGTGCAGCGGCACTCGCCAACAATGCGTCGCAGTCGTGGCAAACGATTGCGTTCACCCCCGTTGGAGCAAAGCCTAGGGGGCTGTCATATGTTGAATCAAGCACCTCGATAGCTTGGTTGCGCGAAGAGACCTCGCGCAAGCCGCGAGCTTTAAACACCAGTTGATTAAAAATCAAACGGTTTTCGTTAAGAGCGAGTTCGTCCTCAGTGCCGCCGCGAACATATTCAAAGACGGCCTTTGGTAGGCGACGCTTGGCAGAACGTTCGTAGTCCTGAACGCTCAGCAATTTTGGTTGAAGCCCCATGCGACTGAAGTCCCAACCCAACTATTCCGTTAATTGAGCGCGGTTACGCTCAATAAACACGCCAAGCTTTTTGTGTTGCTCGGTCAAAAATGCTTGAAATGCTTCGGGCGTCATTCCACCAGGAATCACCCCCATGGATGCAAAACGATTACGCACGTCTGGCAAGGCCAGAACGTCCGTCACATCTTTTGATATTTTTTGAACGATGTCCGAAGGTGTTTGTGCCGGCACCATGAGTCCATACCACGCGGTCATGTCAAAGTTTGGCATGCCGACTTCCTTGGCGCCTGGGATGTCCCAACCAGGCATTCTCTCTGGTTGCCCCAAGAAGAGGGCTTTGATACGGCCACTATCTGCGTGAGGTTTGTAGACTGCACCTTCAAAAATGCCATCGATCTGCTTACCAATTAAGTCATTGAGCGCTGCGATGCTTCCGCCTTTGTAGGGTGCATACACCATCGGAATGCCTGTCTGATTTGAAAACTCGAGCGAGGCAAGATGCATGCTTGAGCCGATACCAGCGACCCCAAAGTTAAGTGGACGATTGAGTTTTTTTGCGTAGGCAATGAATTCCTCAGTCGTATTCGCTGGTACATCGCTGCGAACGAGTAGCGCTAACGGATAGCGCCCGAGCGATGTGACGGCCGTTAGATCGGTAGTCTTGTATGGAAGATCTTTGACCAGGAATTGGTTTGTGATCCATGCGAAGGGGATGTAGAGAATGGTGTATCCGTCCGGCTTTGCTTTAGCGACATAGTTTGTTGCGATCACAGTTTGACCACCTGCGCGATTTTCGACGACCACAGGCTGGTTCCATTTCTTGCTAAGTTCAGCCGCGACCACGCGCGCTTGTGAGTCAGAGCTACCACCCACAGCGAAGGGCACGACGATCGTGACCGGTTTGTCTGGATAGGCCGCCTGAGCGGAGCTAAACAAACTAATCGCGCTTACCAGCGCAGTCCAGATGATGTGTTTCCGGATGTATTTCATGCTTCCCCCTCGTTTAGTCAGGTTTTGTGTATGTTTTTATTGTTTTTTTGAGTATTTTTTATTCAGTTTGTTATCCTAGCGCACTCTGCGCTGGCACAGTTGCTGCGCCGCACGCATATTTTTACTTAGTCTTTGACGCTTGTCTGAAATGGATGGTGGTGCCGGTGCTTAGAATTGGTGCTGTATTGCTTGTTTTGTTGGTGGCTGGCTGTATTACGGTCGGGCCTGATTACGACCAAAAACAAGCGACAGCGGTGCCAAACGAGCCTAACGCTTGGCAGCAGACACTACCGCACGGCGGCGACATCGTTGCGCTTTCAAATTGGTGGGCGCAATTTAATGACCCGGTGCTGCTTGAGCTCATCGATTCTGCGCAAAAGCAAAGTCAGTCCATGGCCTCAGCTGCGCTGCGTATCGCACAAGCTCGCGCGGTTCTAGTTACCGCTAACGCAGCTGCAGTCCCCAATCTCAATGCTGCCGCAGTCGGCACACGAGGCACATTTCAGTTAGGTGGCCCCATCATCGTGGCGACGACGTCGCAGGCTCAATTACAAGTCGGCTGGGAGCTTGACTTGTTTGGGGGATTATCGCGCGCGAGTGAAGCGGCTCGTGCTCGACTCGAAGCGCAAGTCGCGAGTTGGCACGAAGCCCGGATCTCGGTGTCAGCGGATGTCGCGAACTTGTACACCAACTACCGTGGCTGTGAGCAACTGGCTGGGATCGCGCGCGCCGATGTGAGGTCGCGCATACAGACCGCAGATCTGACCCAAAAACTCTCCGGTGCGGGTTTTCAATCCCCGGCAACGGCCTCCCTGGCCAGCGCGAGTGCTGCGGAAGGGCAGAGTCGAGTCGCCGCCCAAACCGCTGAATGCGACATATTAGTGAAGGCCTTGGTGGCTGTCACCGGACTATCTGAGGTTGACTTGCGCGCTAAGTTGGCAGCGCAATCAGCGAAGTTGCCGACTCCAGTTATGCCGGTGGTTAAGCAGTTGCCTGCCCAGGTGCTGGCACAAAGACCTGACATCGCAGCCGCCGAGCGCGATGTGGCGGCTGCAAGTGCAGAGATTGGTGTGCGGGAAGCTGAGAGATATCCTCGATTATCGTTGCTCGGCAATATCGGGCCGCTCGGGTTCGAGACGAGTGCTGGTTCGATCAATGCAACGTCGTGGTCGATTGGACCGTCGTTGACTCTTCCGATTTTTGATGCGGGTCGGCGCGCTGCGAACGTTGAGACCGCCATCACCGCGTATGAGGTTGCGGCAAACAATTATCGGACGCAAGCGCGACGCGCCGTACGCGAAGTTGAGGAAGCACTTGTAAGGCTCAACAGTCTAGAGGTGCGTGAGCGCGAGTCTTTGAAAGCGTCGAACGGATATCACGCTTCACTCCGTGCGATGCAAGAGCGCTATAAATTTGGGCTGGCGAGTATTCTCGATCTCGAGGAAACGAGAAGACTTTCATTTAATGCCGATAATATTTTGGCAACGATTAGGCGTGAGCGGGTGAATGCATTTATTGCCCTGTACCGTGCCGTCGGAGGCGGTTGGACTCCCTCTGAGTCCCTTGAGACACTGCAGATGGCAAAGTCTAATCCTGCCGACATACTTAAGACGAAGGCTCAACCATGAAGCGGATACGAACGATGCATAAAAGCTTGGCTGCGATTTTGTTTGGTTTGATGTGCTTACAAGCGAATGTGACCCTCGCGCAATCCACTTCGACGCCGACTAGACCTGCATTGACGATTTCTATCGTCAAGCCCCAGTGGGTATCGATGCCCGCCACGATACGTGCGAACGGCAATATCGCAGCATGGCAAGAGGCCTCGATTGGGTCGCAGGTCGGTGGGTTGCGTGTCGCCGAGGTGCGCGTCAATGTTGGTGACATTGTTAAACGCGATCAAGTGCTTGCCTTGTTTGCGACAGATACCGTGCTGGCTGACTTGGCAGTGCAAAAAGCACAGGAAGCTGAAGCGATAGCGGCTTTAGCAGAGGCGCAAGCAAACGCGGGTCGAGCTAGAAGCTTAAAAAATTCTGGTGCGCTTTCTGCACAGCAGATCAGTCAGTACCTAACCGCTGAACAAACAGCTAAGGCTCGGCTCGAAGCGGTTCGTGCGCAATTGCAAGTGCAAAATCTACGGCTGCAGTACGCGGAAGTGCGGGCTCCAGATGATGGGGTGATTTCAGCCCGTCAAATAAGCGTTGGGGCAGTCGTGCCGGTCGGGACTGAATTATTCAAAATGGTCCGACAGAGCCGTCTCGAATGGCGCGCAGATGTCGTGTCCGAAGAGCTTGGCCGTTTGCAAGTGGGTATGCCTGTTCGGGTGTTTCCAGCGAGTTTAAATAAGGACTCAACCCCCTTGCTTGGTAAAGTGCGGGTAATTGGACCGACGGTGGATATGCAGGCGCGTACAGCTGTCGTCTACGTTGATCTTCCTACCGTCGAGAATGACACGCCTGTCGTGCGTGCCGGTATGTTTGCGACCGGCGAGTTCGAGTTGGGCAACACTCGCGTCTTGACGTTGCCACAAGAGTCAGTAGTGATGCGCGATGGTTTTAGTTATGTATTTAAAGTTCGTGATACTGGGCGTGTTTCGCAGGTTCGGATTGATGTTGGTCGCCGCTTGGGAGCGCGCGTGGAGATACTGAAAGGCGTTGACGAAAGCGATGTGATTGCGGAATCCGGAGCCGGTTTTCTGAATAACGATGATGCAGTCGCTGTTGACCCTGCTCAATCGTCGACTACGTCCGGGCCAAAATAGGCGCGCACATGAATTTTTCCGCCTTTTCCATTCGTCATCCGATTCCAGCGATCTTGCTGTTCATTCTGCTTTCGATTGCAGGCGTTTTATCGTTTAGAGCGATCGGTGTGCAGGATTTTCCGGATATCGAGCTACCGATGGTGACCGTCGAGGCATCCCTGCCTGGCGCTGCACCGGCGACCCTTGAAACCGAGGTCGCCCGCAAGATTGAAAATTCAATCGCGACTTTGCAAGGGATCAAAAATTTATACACCAAGATCTTAGAAGGTGTGGTCGTCATCACTGTCGAGTTCAATCTCGAGAAAGACGTGATGGAGGCAGTCAATGATGTTCGGGATGCGGTCACGCGCGTGCGCGCAGACTTGCCCGCAGATGTGAAAGAACCAAGCGTGCTGCGCACCACGACGGCAGGCCGTCCACTCATGACTTACGCGCTGACGTCGTCTCGTCTTGATCAAGAGGGACTGTCTTGGTTTATCGATAACACCGTGACCAAGCAATTGTTGACAGTAAACGGAGTTGGTCGTGTTAAACGAATTGGAGGCTTGAATAGAGAGGTGCGTATTGAGCTAGATCCGCTCAAGATGTCGGCGCTCGGTGTCACAGCTTCCGATATCTCTCGTCGCCTCAAGCTAGTGCAACAGGAGTCTCCTGGAGGACGAGGCGATATTGGCGGTGCTGAGCAATCGGTTCGAACTATTGCAACGGCCGCGAGCGCGAATGACCTAGCGAATTTGGATATTTCATTGCCCGACGGTCGCCGCGTTCGTCTTGGGCAGTTGGCGACCATCGAAGATACAACGGCGGAGCGACGTTCGATTGCGTTAGTGAACGGCAAGCCGGTCGTGGCGTTTGAAATCATGCGCAGTAAAGGTGCGAATGAAGTGTCGCTTGCTAAGAACGTGCATGAGGTGATTGAGTCACTTGCACTGAAGCATCGCGATATTGAGTTTTCAGAGCAAATTAACAATGTGACCGCGACAGAGGAAAACTTTGCGGGCTCGATGCACTTGTTATACGAAGGTGCGATTTTAGCTGTGCTCGTTGTTTGGTATTTTTTGCGAGACTGGCGCGCAACAATTGTTTCTGCTGCAGCATTGCCGCTCTCAATCTTGCCGGCATTTTTAGGGATTTATTTATTTGGCTTCACGCTAAATATGGTTACGTTGACATCGCTCGCTTTGGTTGTGGGCATTCTGGTGGACGACGCGATTGTTGAAGTAGAGAATATTGCACGACATCTACGGATGGGGAAAACGCCATTCCAAGCGGCGTTAGACGCAGCCGACGAAATCGGTATGGCCGTGATTGCCACGACCTTTGCCTTAGTTGCGGTATTTTTGCCGACGGCTTTCATGGACGGCGTTCCTGGGAAATTTTTTAAACAATTTGGTTGGACGGCTGTTCTAGCTATCCTTGCCTCGCTGCTCGTCGCGCGTCTTTTAACGCCCATGATGGCAGCTTATTTGATGAAGTCAGATAAGGCTGCGCACGAGCCACAATCCGACGGTTGGGTGATGCGCCACTATCTTGCATCAGTCCAGTGGTGCCTGGGAAATAGATTTAAAACATTATTGATGGCGACGATTTTTTTCATTGGATCCTTGTCGCTTGTTCCACTTTTACCTAAGGGCTTTGTTCCGCCTGCGGATCGTGGGCAAACGATGGTGAATATTGAACGTGCTCCAGGTAGTACGCTGGAGGATACGCTGCGTGCTGCAGAGCGCGTGCGCCAAAAGCTTGAGACGATGCCCGACGTCAAGCGTATTTTTAGTTCTGTTGGCGCTGGCGTTTCTGGAGATGCTTTCGCGAGAGGGTCAGCGGCAGAAGTACGCAAGGCAACGTTGACTGTGCAGTTGACGCATCGCTCAGATCGCAAAAAGAATCAGCAAGAGATTGAGGGAGAAATCCGTCAGCTACTTGATCGCGAGCCGGGGGTGCGAATTACGGTTGGTCCACAGGACGTTGGCGTGAAAATGCAGATCGTTCTGCAGAGCGAAGATGCTTACGCTTTAAATAAGGCCGCTCAATCAGTTGAACGCGACTTGCGGACGTTAAAGGGTATTGGCTCGGTGAACTCGTCTGCGAGCCTCGTTCGCCCCGAGTTGATCGTACGACCAAATTTTGCGCGTGCGGCTGACCTGGGGGTGACCGCCCAGAGTATCGCCGAGACTTTACGTGTTGCGACGAGCGGTGATTATGAGATTGGCTTGGCCAAATTGAATTTATCCGAGCGTCAGATTCCCATTCGAGTCAAACTTCCAGATTCTGTGCGGGCCGATATTGCTGCTTTAGAGCGCTTGACCGTTCCAGGTCGTTATGGCCCAACGCTTTTGGGTAATGTCGTGACATTTTCGATGGATAGCGGTCCAGCCCAAATAGACCGTTTGAACCGAAGCCGCAACGTTGTGTTGGATGTGGAGTTGGGTGGACGTCCGTTGGGTGAGGTGTTTGAAGAGGCGATGGCCTTGCCAAGCTTGCTCAATTTACCTGCCGGCGTGACGCGCGCTGAGTTAGGTGACACGAAAGAGATGCAGGCACTGTTTGCCAGTTTTGGTCTCGCCATGGCGATTGGTCTGCTCTGCATTTATATGATTCTAGTGCTGCTGTTTCATGACTTTTTACAACCGATCACAATTTTGGGTGCGCTTCCCTTGTCAATCGGCGGCGCGTTTGTAGCGCTACTGTTGACTGGAATGAGCTTTTCAATGCCATCGCTCATCGGTTTGCTGATGCTCATGGGTGTCGTCACCAAGAATTCGATTTTGTTAGTGGAATATGCAATCACAGCGCGACGGCAAGGGCTGGAGCGTAACGCTGCGCTTATCGACGCCTGTCACAAGCGTGCTCGACCAATCGTCATGACTACAATCGCGATGACTGCAGGTATGTTGCCCATCGCGTTGGGATGGGGCTCTGATCCCAGTTTTCGTGCTCCGATGTCGATTGCAGTGATCGGAGGCTTGATGACCTCGACATTGCTGAGCTTGTTAGTGATCCCCGCTGTGTTTACCTACATCGATGATTTGGAAACCTGGCTCGGGAAAATGCGTGGGCGCCTTCAAAAAGTTTAGATTCGCCGCAGGGTAAAAAACGCCGGTCCTTGAGGCTGAAAATCTTTCCAGTTCTTTCTGAGTGCGCTTAAGTTATAGACGGCTCCCAAGGGGATGTAGGGGACCTGCTCCATGACTTGAAGCTGGATATCACGACAAATAGCCTGACGTTGTTCTAGCGTTGCGGCAAACAGCCAGTCTTGTCTGAGCTGTTCCAGTTTTTCGTCTGTGGGCCAGCCGAACCATCCCAACTTGCCCGTGCCACGTATAGCGGGATTGCTGACAGGATCAAGATTTCCTGTCCCTACCAGAGCAGTAAATCCGATATGCCATCCACCCTCTGAAGGACTGCTCTGATTATTGCGACGTTGAAGATAACTGCCCCAATTCATTGCGCGGAGCTCGGTCTTGATGCCTAGCTGCTTGAATAAGTCTTCTGTAACAAGCGCGCAGGCGTGGTAGGGCGCCGTGTCCACCGGATCAAGGATCACGATAGTCTGACCGTCATATCCTGACTCTTTGATGAGCTTACGCGCGCGCGCTAGATCTCGTTTGCTCGTCAGCTTTTCTAGTCCCGCGTTGGAGGCCATGGGCGTACCCGGTGCGAACACGCCACATTTGTCATTCCAGTATTCAGGAAAATCTGCACCGTTAGCCGCCATCATATAGTCAGTTTGACTGACGGCAGACAAAATGGCACGACGCATTACTGGATTATTGAACGGCGCGTGCAGATGATTAAACCTGAGAATAAATATCGAAGGCAACGGAGCTTTAACTAATTCTATTTGCTTGTTTTTACGTAAGGTCGGTATGAATTCGTTATCAATGATTTCAATACCATCCACTTCGTTGTTTTGTAATGCAGCGACCGCAGTCGCTCGATCTGGGATGACTTGCCACCGCACCTCATCGACATACGCCACTTTAGGACCGGCAGTGTTACTCGCTTGACCCGACTCGCGTGGTCGATATTCGTCCGCCTTTTTATAAATAACGTGTGAGCCAGACATCCAGCGATCTGCCACAAAGCGAAAGGGCCCGCTACCGATAATTTCTTTTATTGCAATGTTGTCTGGTGTCAGAGCGATACGTTCCGGCATGATTGATGCGGCCGGCGAAGCTAGGGTGTAGCTCAAAAGGGAAAATGGCCGTGTCAGCTTAAACTCGATCACTCGGTCTGATTTCGCTGCGATTGAGCTGACGCAAGAAAAAAGTGTTTGGCCAAGTAAATTTCTTGCGCCAAAACGCTTAATGCTTGCAACGGCATCCTGTGCGCGAACCGGTGATCCATCGTGGAACTTCAGTCCCTCTCGGAGTTGTAATGTGCAGAGTAAACCGTCTTGTTCGATTGTCTCGCGCTCTACCATTTGGGGCTGAGGTTGGTATTGCGCGTCGAGTCCGAAAAGCGTGTCAAAGACCAACAAAGCGTGCGATGCAGTAATCGCAGCGGTAGTGTAGGCGGGATCAAGGATAGAGAGGTCGCTCGCGGGAACCCAGCGAAATACCGTCGGTGCTGCTTGGGAAAATACAGAGCCGGGTATAGCGGCTACCCCCGTCGCAAAGGCAGTGTGACGAATAAAAGTGCGACGATCCATGATTCTTTCCAGCAAACTTTAGTGGGTTAGGCTCCAGGTACCGTTTTGATGCTGTACGCGTCCCTCAGACAGTAGTTTATCAAGATGTGCCTGTAGCGAACGCATCGCAACTTTGTGCAGACGCGGATCTGTGTCGGAGTAGGCATGCTTAACAAGCTCCTCGAGAGGCAAGGGCTGACCACTCGCTCTTAGACCTGCAAGTACTTTATTTTCACGACCCATTCGATGAATGATGAGTCGCTCAACAATCTCGTTAGCATTCGTCATCAAAAATCCATGCCCAGGCGCAAGGTAGTTGATTGAATATTTCGTGATGAGTTTGAGTGACTCGAGGTATTGCGCCATGTTCCCATCTGGCGGGTTAATGACGACGGTCGATCCTTGCATAATATGATCGCCCGTAAAGAGCATTCCTTGCTCTTCTAATAAGAAACACACTTGATTCGATGCGTGGCCCGGCGTGTGGATGACTCTTAAGGTTGTGCCAGCAATGTTTAGCACTTGATCATGCGTGACCACATAGTCCGGAGCAAAGGTCTGGTCTTGATTCGGAAATGCAGGAGCAGGTCTGCCGTAAATTTGAGCACCTGTTTTTTCTTTAATGCTCTTTGCAGCAGGGGAGTGATCAATGTGGGTATGCGTGCAGAGAATCCATTTGATTGGACCGGTGGCCGCATTCAGGATGTTTTGAATATGCTCGTCGAGCAAGGGTCCTGGATCGATGACTGCCACTCCGGTTTGTGCATCGCCAATGAGATAGGTATTTGTTCCGGGGCCAGTCATCATTCCTGGATTTGCAGCGGTCACGCGTGTGATGCGCTCACCAATGGCGACTGGCTGACCAGGTTCGATGAACGACTGCGCGGTGCCTTTATTTTCCGGATCTATTTTTCTAACTTCTGTATACGCAAAATCGCCAGGGATCAGAATGTGTTGTTTCCCATCACGAGCGGTGGCTGTGAAAGGAGCGATCAGTACCTTAGGTTTCGGCATCCGTGAGTACTCAAGAAGCTCCTCAACTTCTTTAAATGGGGTCAAGCTTTCTAGTGTTTTGATTGTTGGAAACATCAGCTCGATCGTGCCCGCTTTGTTCATTTCGATCGCTTGCTCTGGTCGAACCCAGACTTGCCCCACGGTTTCGTGATTATCTTGTTCTGCTGTTTGTCCCTCGGGAGCTTGCGCCACAAAAAATCTTGTGTCGTAACGCTTCGGACGTCCCGCTTGTGTAATCCAGTGACTGTAATAGGCAATGCGATCCGTCGCAGCGCGAAATTGCTCTGCTTTGAGAATGTCTGCGAAAGTGAGCTTGTTCTGAGCCATCTCAAGCCGCAATTTGGCGAGTCGGTCAGCATCCTCCCCCTGTAGGCGCACTAACTCCCGTTCTGCGCGATAGCCAAGCATAAGCCCTGACTCTTCAAAACACTCTCTGATTGCAGCGATCCAGTAGGCCAAGCCACCTTGTTCAATACCCAGCATTTGGCTGGCGCGCGCATCATCCAAATCAACGCATAACGAGGCGATCTCAGGATGATGATCGGTCGGGTCGACCGCACCGCCAGGGAAGACATGCATGCCGGTTGCAAAGTCCACAGCCGTCGTACGCTGCATCATGAGCACTTCGACGCCATCGGCGCTGTTGCGAGCAAGGATAATCGTGGCGGCGGGGCGTGGCTTGACGTGTGGTTGGGGTTTGTTCATATGTGAGGATTACTTATCTCGGTATATATTACGTAATCACTTTATCATTAAGGCGCCCACAATGAGGGCTGCGTAGGAGACCTGTTATGAAATTAGCAAGATTCTATTTGTTTGGCTTTGCTGCGGCGGCACTGACGGTGTCTGCGGCAGGTATTGCCCAAACCTGCACGAATCGTGGTGATCTTGATTCGTTATATTGCGACGCAAATAACGATATGGTCGCAGATACGCCTGCAGATAAAGCAAAGCTAAAGAATCCCTCAACGATTGTATTTACTTATACTCCGGTTGAAGATCCAGCTGTATACGAAGAAATATTCTCCCCGTTTACGAAGTACTTAGCGCAATGTACTGGTAAACGTGTGGTGTTTTATCAGGTCCAGAGCAACGCTGCTGAGATTGAAGCAATGCGTTCTGGGCGCTTGCATGTGGGTGGTTTCTCGACCGGCCCGACGGCTTTTGCAGTTAATATTGCCGGCGCAGTTCCTTTTGCCGTCAAGGGAACCGCAGATAGCTTTCAAGGCTATAACTTGATCGTTGTCGTCAAGAAAGATAGCTCTTTTCAAGCGCTCACGGATCTAAAAGGCCGTAAAGTTGCTCATACTGCGCCTTCGTCAAACTCAGGTCACATGGCTCCCATGGCCCTGTTCCCCAAACAGGGACTAACGCCAGACAAGGACTATAAAATCTTGTTTTCTGGCAAGCATGATCAGTCAGTCATGGGCGTCAAGTCAGGCGATTACGATGCTGCTGCTGTCGCTTCTGACGTGTTCTATCGCATGGCTGATCGCGGTCAGATAAATAAAGACGATTTTCGGATCATCTACACGAGCCCAAAGTTTCCAACGTCCTCATTTGCGTATGCGCATGACTTAGAGCCCGTTTTGCGCGACAAAATGCTGGCATGCTTCTACGACTATCGTTTCCCTGCCGCGATGCAAAAAGCATTTGATGGTGCTGATCGCTTTTATCCTGTGACTTATGCAAAGGATTGGGCAATTGTCCGAGAAGTGGCAGAGGCGGGAGGTGAAAGATTCAACCGTGCTGCTTATGACCGCGAGACCGCCAAAGCCAAAGCTAAGGGTAATTAACGTGACGACCGGATTATGCATAAGAGGCTTGGTTAAGGCATATAGACCCGGGAAACCTGTTTTAAAAGGCATTGATCTTGATATTGTCGGTCAGGAGGTCACTGCCATTATTGGCCCCTCCGGTACGGGTAAAAGTACATTATTACGCTGTATCAACCGACTAGTTGAACCGTCTGCTGGACGAATCGTCCTCAGCACACCTGCCGGCGAAGTCGACATGACTAGCTTGCGTGGTGTCTCCTTACGGCACGCTCGACGTAATATTGGAATGGTGTTTCAAGAGTACAACCTGGTCGAACGACTTACCGTCATGGAGAATCTTTTGACCGGGCGGCTAGGATATATGTCTGCGTGGAGTGCGTGGTTTCGCAACTTCCGTCAGGGTGATATCGATCGGGCCTATCATTTTCTAGATACAGTTGGTCTAGCGGATTTTGCGACTCAACGGGCGGACGCCTTGTCGGGAGGGCAGCGTCAGCGGGTTGGTATAGCGCGGGCGCTGATGCAAACGCCAGCCATTCTTTTGGCTGACGAGCCCACATCATCTCTCGACCCCAAGACGTCTTCCGAGATTATGGAATTACTGACGGATCAGGCGCGTGCTCAGCGTATTCCTGTTGTGATCAACATGCATGATGTCGAGCTGGCTAAGCGATACGCCACCCGATTAATTGGGATGTCCGGTGGCAAAATTGTTTACGACGGTCCTGGAAATGGCTTGGATCATGCGATGCTGAAAACTATTTATGGTGGCGAGTCGTGGCTGACAGCATAGTGCATCCAGTGAACTCAACCAGAGCAGATACGCGACCGTTTGCGCTGTCTGGTCGCGCCAAGATTGGCGTGTTGTTTGGTCTTCTATATGTTGTGTACGCGAGTCTACAGCTCGATGTAACTTGGACGCGATTCACGGCTGGATTGGTTCATGCTGGTAATTTTTTGGGTAGGATGTTTCCTCCAAATTTTGACCGTCATGCGCTCTTAGTTAAAGGGCTCGGCGAGAGTCTGGAGATAGCCGTACTAGCTTCCGTGCTGGGAGTTGCGCTGGCATTGCCCTTCGGTCTTTTAGGCGCTCGTAATTTGATGCCAACCTGGGTTTCTTGGCCGGCGAGGACGGTTGTTGCAGTCTGCCGAGCCTTGCACCCGGTGATCGTAGCCATATTATTTGTGAAGGCTGTAGGGTTTGGTGCACTTGCCGGGATATTGGCATTGACAGTGGCATCTATCGGTTTCATCGGCAAGTTGTTTACGGAGGCGATAGAGGAGATCTCTCTCAAGCAAGTGGAGGCTGTTCGAGCAACTGGCGCGAACTTTGCGTGCCTAATTATTTTCTCGGTACTGCCGCAAGTATTTGCTCGATTTATTGGATTCTGCACGTATCAATTTGACTCCAATTTACGCAACTCGACCATGGTTGGAATTGTGGGGGCGGGTGGAATCGGTGGCACGCTCTTTTCCGCATTTCAGCGATTCGATTACGACTTTGTCTGTGCAATTTTACTTTCCATCATTACTTTGATCATGTTGGGCGAGTTTCTTGCCAATATTATTCGTCGCATTTTTATCGATAATATTTCTGTGAGTGAATTGTTCAAGTGGTCGACCGCGCAGAGGGACTCCCAGGTTAATAAGGTGACCCAGTGAGTGAGATCCGTACCGATCAACAGAATCGCATCTGGCATCGATATTCATTTTCGCAACGTATTTTGCGCTATTTTTTTTATGTATTGCTTGTCGCTGTCGTTGTTCAGTCGATCAGACAGGTCGAGGTGATACCTGAGTTCTTGCTAGACGCGCCAGAACAAATGGCTGACTTGTTTAGGCGTATGTGGCCAATTGACTGGCAGCATTATCCGACCAGTGTCCATACGGCTTTAGTTGAGACGATACATATCGCGTCGTTAGGAACAGTGATTGCGGTTGTGCTAGCTGTGCCCATAGGACTACTCGCTGCGAACAATCTTACGCCGAACCGTTTGCTCAACGTGTTGGCGCGTTTTATTCTGGTATCGAGTCGTTCGGTGAATTCATTAGTTTGGGCACTTTTGTTTATCGCAATTTTTGGCCCGGGTGCACTTGCTGGCACAATGGCGATTGCCTTTCGCTCAATTGGTTTTGTGGGCAAGTTGGTAGGTGAGGCTGTAGAAGAGGCTCAACGCGGTTCTTTAGAGGCGCTTACTGCAGCAGGTGCATCTACCGGCGCGTTGATTCAGTATGGTTATTGGCCGCAGATTAAGCCTGCGTTTTGGTCAATCGTACTTCTGCGTTGGGATATCAATGTACGAGAGTCCGCAGTGCTCGGTTTGGTGGGTGCTGGGGGTATTGGAATGACGCTCGACACAGCATTAAACTTATTTCAGTGGGACCGCGTCGCCGTCATTCTTGTCGCAATCTTTGCCGTTGTCGTCATTGCTGAAGTAGCAATCACTTGGATTCGTCAGAAAATCCTTTGATGCGACTCATGTGATGATGAGCCGCATCTCGTCTAGTTGGTAGGGGTTGATACAACGCTTGTGCCAATCATCGAGTCGCGAGTCACTAGCGCTGCGAGCTGTTCCTGAGTCATCCCCTCGGTACCAGCAGGACGGTTGGGCAAAACTAGGAAACGCAGATCGGCGGTACTGTCAGAGACACGTACTTCGACATCGTCGGGCAATGTCGTGCCAAATTCTGCCAAGACTTTGCGCGGTTCCACAACGACCCGAGAACGATAGTCGAGTGATTTGTACCAAGCAGGTGGGATACCCAAAAGCATGCGTGGGTAACAAGAGCAAAGTGTGCAGACCACGACGTTATGCACCTTGGGTGTGTTTTCTAGTACGACGAGGTCCAAGGGGGTTGTGATGTCTAATTCAAAGGACTCGTTGATCGCTTTAAGCGGATCCGCCAAAAGCTTTTTCTTGAACTCAGGTTCCGTCCAGGCTTTGGCGACGATCTTCCCACCGATGGCAGGAGTGAGGCTATCTTGGTAGTCGATTTGTCGGTGTAGTTCTTCCGCACTGATGATGCCTTTTTCGTCGAGCAATTCGCGAATGGCAGTTTGTAGAAGCACCTCGTATCGATCGTAGCCGTCATCGTCATCTGGGGCGGGCGGTGAGTGGGGATGCGAGTGAGGTTTCCCGTGATCATGATCGTGGTGATCATGGTCGTGATCGTGGTGGTGATGGTGCGAGCCGCTCATTTGGCCTCTCCAGTGATGGGTTCAATCCAGTGTTCGTAAATGTCGGCAACAACGGTATCGTTCACGCTGCCGGCATAGTTCGGCCACACATCGACTTGTTTGAATTTCACGCGGTACAAAATTCGCATCGGCAAGCCTGGCTTGTGAAAAGCTAGCAGCGATGGGTCGCGGAAAAGGCCGCGCACCTCGGCAATTTCACCTTTTGCTCCGCGTAAGTAGAAGGGAGTGCGGCAATGTGCTTCGGGAGGTTGTTTCCGAATGCGAACAGCGGCTCCGGGTGCAAGCGCGTATCCTGCGCGAGGGGGAATGGCGTTCATAGTTTCCCCGTTTTGGCTAGGCGGACCCGAAGTTCGGCGATGCGATCGTCGATTTCTTTGGCGGTCACGAGCTGCTGTTCAATAATCAAGTCACGAACCGCCCGAATCCACTTGTCGTAATAGAGCATATTTTTGTAGTCCTCAGCGGTGTTGGATTCAATCGCGCGTCTCATTGCGTCGCTCGTAAAGACTCCAAGCCTAGGGCCACTCAAGATTTTTTGTAATGCATCCACACGCTTCTCATGCAGTGTGCTGGGATGCTCGTCAAGACAGACCGGACCTGCGGGCTGCCCGCCCAGATCGTTAACTTTTCTTTCCATGATGCTCGCTCGGTATAAAGTGACGATTCGCTTGGCCGCATATAGGCTAAGCAGATACTTGATTCTATTATCTTGCGAGGGACTTCGCCTGTGATTTGTTTTGTTGCGGCGCAATAACGACTTGTTGGGCGTGAAATATGCCAAAATCGCCGCTCAATCCCCGACACTAAGGACTGCTGTGAGCGACTATTTCTACGAACCAAGTAAAGGCCACGGGCTACCACATAATCCCTTCAAGGCGATCGTGGCACCTCGCCCGATTGGATGGATTTCAAGTATCGACAAGCAAGGTCGCGTCAATCTCGCGCCCTATAGTTTTTTTAACGCTTTCGCCGAAACCCCCCCCGTTATCGGCTTTTGTACTAGCTTCGTACGCAAAGACAGCGTCAATAACATCGATGAAACGGGCGAATTTGTTGCGAACTTTTGTGGCGCAGATTTGGCTCAAGAAATGAACATCACCTCGGCTTCGGTCGATCCAGGTGTTGATGAAATGAAACTTGCAGGTCTGGATGCTGAGGCTTCGACCTTAGTCAAACCACCCCGAATCAAGAATGCAATCGCGGCCTTGGAGTGTAAGCTCATCAATACTACCCAGCTCACGAACGCGAAGGGTGAACTGATCAATACTTGGTTGACACTTGGCGAGGTGATTGGGGTGCACATCAATCCCGCCTTTTTGAAAAATGGAATCTTTGATACCGCAGCTGCGCGTCCGCTGGGGCGCTGCGGCTATCAGGGCGATTATGTTGAGGTCAATACACTCTTTGAAATGATTCGCCCCAAAGAGTACAAGCCTGCTAAATAAGCAAATCACTTGCGGTACGAGAGAGCGGCGCCCGACATGTCTGCCTACAGCGCGCTGATTGCGCGGTAGGTGGTGTAGCCGCCAAGTACCAATAGCGTGACAAAGAAGTATTTTCGGAACTGGTCTTGCGCAATCTTTTTGCGCAAGGCTTGTCCGATGAACATACCGATAAAAGCCGGGATCAAGGCGAGTAAAGACGTCGTCGCGACCGCAACCCTGAACTCGCCTGTGAGGAGTAATCCGATGGCGAGTGCGCAAGATGAGACAGTGAAAGACAAGCCCAGGGCTTGTATAAGATCGTCCTTTTTGAGCCCCAGTGACGTGAAATAAGGTGCAACAGGGAGCGCAGAGATGCCAGTTGCACCCATCAGTACACCAGTAATGACTCCGGTTACGGGTGATAGCCAGCGTTCAGTCGTGGGAGTAATCTGAACTTTGGCAGAGCTCAGCCCGTATAGGCCATAACAGACAAGCACAGCTCCAAGAACGGCCGTCACGATGTCGGTGTTGCCGAATACGATAAAGCTCACACCGAAAGGTGTGCCGATACAAATTCCAACGAGAAGCGTGCCAAAGCGCTTTAGTAAGTCTTTAAAGTTTGGTCCTGCAATGAGTTGCCAGACATTTGTGATCAGCGAGGGTAATACCAACATTGCAGCCGCCTCGACTGGCGCAATGACAAGACCCAGAAGTCCGATGGCGATCGTCGGTAGTCCCATACCAATGACGCCTTTGACCAAACCAGCCAAAACAAATATAGCCGCTACGACAAGGACAGCGAAGATTGATATTGATTCGGTCATGTGGGCGTCACACTTACTTGGGCGCGCCATTCGTTACACATACGGCACCATAGCGTTAAACTTCAAACAACGAAGTCCATAGAGTAAACGACTATTGGGGTATTGCCTTGCAAATCTCGTCCCTTCCACCAACGATTGACTCACCCAGTGCTTGGTTTGGTCCGCAAGTGAGTGCGGAAAAGGCTTGGATACACACATTAAATGATGATGAGTTGCGAGAGCTTGAAAGGGCGGCTCAGCAATGCTTGGCCAACGTCGACGACATTAGCAAGATTCGGCGGCAAGACTTTAGCCTACCAATGCTCGGACCTCGCTTGCGTCGGATACATGACACACTGATCGACGGAATTGGCTTTGCACTGTTGCGGGCGTTACCTGTCTCCACATGGTCTAAATCGGTCACGGCAGCCGTTTTTTTTGGGATTGGTCAGCATCTTGGTTATGCACGTCCTCAGAACGCTCGTGGTCACGTATTAGGTCACGTGATCGATATGGGGTTGCGTGCGGATGATCCGAATGTCCGGATCTATCAGACGCATGCACGGCAGACTTTTCATACGGATTCAAGTGATATTGTCGGGCTTGTTTGTTTGCAGCAAGCCCGTCAAGGAGGGGACTCCGCTTTAGTGTCCTCGAACACGATCTACAACGAGATGAAGCGGGACCATCCCGACTTGGTAACTGCGTTGTTTGACCCAATAGCCACGGATCGACGTGGAGAGGTTGCTCCGGGACAAAAGCCCTTTTTTGAAATCCCTGTGTTTACTTGGCATCATGGAATGATGTCGACAATTTATCAGCGGCAATATATCGATTCTGCTCAGCGCTTCGATGAGGCGATGCGGTTGACCTCACGGCATGTCGAGGCGCTTGACTGCTTCGATGCGCTTGCGAACGATCCTCGTCTAAATTTTCTCATGCGTCTTGAAGCTGGAGATATGCAATTTGTGCACAATCACACACTCTTGCATGATCGGACGGCATTTGAGGATTGGGCTGAGCCCACTCGCAAAAGGCACTTGCTCAGGTTGTGGTTGTCGTCACCTGACGCGCGGCCCTTACCGCCGATTTGGGCGCAGCGCTATGGAACGGTGGAGCCTGGATTGCGTGGGGGTGTCACCATTCCTGAAGAGGCATGGCATGCCCCCCTCGATCCAGTGTGAACGTTAGACTAGGCTATTTAGTCTGCATATCCCGGTAGCTCGCGATCCAGAACACGCATCATGGCTTCAAAGTAAAGATTGTCGCGTGTCGCACGGTCATGTCGATCATCAGGTGCAGGTCGTTTTACGGCTTCGATGACGTCGTCTGACAAAATTTTGATCGGCTTGCCAGTGCTCATGGCGAGTACCTGTGCACGACAAATGCGTTCAAGCTTGTACAACCTCTTGTAGGCTTGGGCGACGGTGTCACCCACCACCAGTACCCCGTGATTTTTCATGAACAGTACTTTTTTATCCCCGATCGCGGCGGCTAATCGCTCGCCTTCATCGAGAAAATCAGCCGTGCCTGTGTAGGTGTCGTCATACGCAATCATGCCGTGATAGAAAGCTGCTGTTTGGCTCGCAGCGAGCAAGCGATTGTCCTCGAGCATATTAAGCGTCACTGCCCAGTTTTGATGAGTGTGCAAGACTACTTTTGCACCGGTTATTCGATGAATGGGTGCGTGAATGCATTGTGCTGACAGTTCGACTACGCCATCACCTTCGAGCGTCTCGCCTTTCTCATTAAAGGTAATCATGTCGCTGGCACGCGCCTCAGACCAATGGCGCCCAAATGGCAGAATCAAATAGCGATCCTCGTACCCAGGCACCGTCATCGTGAAGTGATTGTCGATCCCTTCATGTAAATCGTCTAACACAGCGAGCCGATTAGCGGCGGCCAGATGAATTTTGGCTTGTCGGACTGCATCAAGGTGTTGCTTGGCATTGAGGTTGTGCACAGACATGATGTATCCCTATGTCGTAAGTTAAAAGAAAAATACTTTTATTTGGCTTGACGTTCACGGTTGATATCGGGGAGAAACCAAGCTACTACGCCTAGCGCGGGCAGGTAAGAGCAGATCTTGTATACGGTCGAAATACCGTATGCGTCTGCGAGCCCTCCCATGATGGCTGCGCCTAAGCCACCTAAACCAAATGCAAACCCAAAGAACATCCCTGATACAAAGCCTACGCGACCAGGAAGGACCTCATGTGCGTATACGAGAATGGCAGGAAACGCTGATGCTGTGAGCAGACCAATGATGATCGTCAATACGCCAGTCCAAAATAGATCTGCGTAAGGCATCGCCATCGTGAAGGGCAGTACGCCGAGAATTGATATCCAAATCATGGGGCGGCGACCAATACGGTCTGTGAGTGCGCCACCAAGCAAGGTTCCAACCGCAATGGCTGCCATAAAAATAAACAGTTGCACTTGCGCAGCTTGTACGGGCAAGTTAAAGCGCTCGATTAAATAGAAAGTAAAAAAAGAAGTGAGGCTAGAGCTGTAGACATTCTTGGAAAACAACAAGACCATCAAAACAGTGATTAAAAATAAGACACGACCACGGGACAAAGACCGCAGCCCGGTCGTGCTCGCAGCCGCTTGAACACGCGGTTTGATATGTGCCCGATACCAACCTCCGACCCGAGTTAAGAGCGCCATGGCGATGAGGGCAGCGACCGAGACCCAAGCGATTGCCCCTTGCCCATGCGGCAACACGATGAAGGCGGCTAGTAGGGGGCCAACGGCCTGACCAAGATTACCGCCGACCTGAAATAAGGCTTGCGCAGTACCAAAGCGTCCGCCGGAGGCCATGCGCGCCACGCGTGATGCCTCTGGGTGAAAAATGGCAGATCCGGTGCCAACTAGGGCCGCAGCGAAAAGCACAGCTGCATAGCTTTGTGCAACGGAGAGAAGCAGTAACCCAATCAGTGTTGACCCCATCCCAATTGCCAAAGAGAAGGGCATCGGACGCTTGTCGGTAAACGCTCCGACCGTGGGTTGAAGTAATGAGGCAGTGAGTTGGAATGCTAGGGTGATGAGTCCGATCTGGGTGAAGTCAAGATCAAACTCTGCTTTTAGTAATGGATAAAGCGCTGGGATCAGCGACTGAATGAGGTCATTCAGTAAGTGACACACGCTTAGTGCGATCAAAATCGGCATTGTCGCGCCCGTGGCGCTTGGTGGAGGTGAGTTGCTGCTAATCGGCTGGGCGGACGTGTTCATCGCCTGATTCTAAGCAGGCTGCGGTCGTTTTGGCAACAGATTATCAGCCGGGCGCCTCGGCGATCCGGGCGCCCGGTCGTTGGGTGACCGTTATTCGGCCTTAACATTGGCTTGGGTGATCACTTTCCCCCACTTAGCCACTTCGTCGTTAAGAAACTTTGCGGTTTCCGCGGGATTCTTTCCCATTGGGATGATGCCAAGTTCATTAAAGCGAGCAACGATCTCGGGGCTCTGCAGCGCTTCGGCAACAGCCTTCGAGATCTTGTCTACGATCGCAGGCGGTGTGCCAGGGGGCGCAAAGTACATCACCCAGCTCGATGACTCGATGGGTGGACCGCCAGCTTCGACAATCGTCGGTACTTCGGATGCCGATGGCAGACGCTTGTCCGCAAACATTGCGAGTGCGTTAACTTTGCCAGCACGCACTTGAGACATCATCGAGCTTGGAACGTCAACCAAGAGTTGGATGTTGTTGGCCATCAAGTCTGCGAGAGCTGGCGCAGTTCCTTTGTAGGGTACGTGAATCATCTGTACCCCCGCAGTATGCTGAAGCAGCTCAGAAGTTAAGTGCGCCGCGGCACCCACGCCAGAAGATCCAAAGGCAACTTTGCCTGGATTTGCTTTGGCATATGCGATCAGCTCCGCCACATTCTTCGGCGGGAACTGCTTGCTCGACGTCAAAATCAGTGGCGAGATCGCCACCAGCGAGATCGGGACGAGGGATTTATGATCGAACGGTAGTTTGCCCTGATACAGCGTTGCATTCGCAGCATGCGCAGTAATCGTTGTGAGCAAGGTGTAGCCGTCCGGGGCGGCCTTTGCCACAAAATCTGCACCAATGATTGAATTGGCGCCCGGCTTGTTTTCGATCACGATGGGCTGTCCAAGAATCGTCTGGACCTTGGCGCTCACCATGCGCGTCACGTTGTCCGTGAAGCCACCGGGTGTGTAAGGGACGACCCATCGAATCGGCTTGTTTGGGTAATCTTGTGCGTGAGCACCACCAAGTAACGACGTAAACGCAAGCGCTGTTGCGAGAAAAATCTTGTGCAATTTCATTGGGTTCCTTTTGCCGCCGGTCTTATTAGAGATCTTGATGAGTATGAGAAATCACCAAGATCTGTGTAGCGTACAGCGACCAGGATTATTTGGCAGCGAGGGGATCCCCTAGTATGACCGACTCGTAAGCGTGCAGGGCGGTCGCGCCACCGGTATGTAGGAACAGTACGTTGTCGTCGGGTTTGAAGAACCCTTTGCGAGACAGCCCGATGAGGCCCGCCATAATCTTGCCCGTGTAGACTGGATCCAGCAAAATCGCCTCGGTGCGCGCCAATAGCTGTACCGCTTCAACCATTGCTGGATTGGGAATCGAATACTTCGGTCGCCACCAGTCACCGTACGAGACGACAGCCTCTTGTGGCACGCGGATCCCAGTCTGCAGTAGATCCATAATCGCTTGTGCTTCTTTTAGGACCAGAGGATTCTGATCGGCAGGGTCGCGGCTGACGCCAACGCCCACTAACGGAATGCGAATGTTATTACCCAAGAAACCGGCGACGAGTCCGCCGTGCGTGCCCGAGCTTCCCGAGCCCACCACAACATAGTCCATGGGCTGTCCCATTTCGAAAAGTTGCTGTTGTAATTCTTGCGCACAGGCGACATAGCCCAGTCCGCCAATCGCGTTAGAGCCTCCGCCTGGAATGATGTAGGGTTTACGGCCTTGGCTGCGCGCTTCAGCTGCTACCTTTTCCATCGCCTCGGCCATGTTAGTTCCAGCTGGAACCACCGTGATGGCTTCTACACCTAGCAAGCGGTACATGAAGTTGTTGCCGCTGGCATTTGGATCGTAACTGTTGGGAACGCGCTCTTCGATCACGAAGCGGCATTTCATCCCTTCTTTCACCGCAGCCGACAGTGTGATTCGACAGTGATTGGATTGCGGTGCACCGCAAGTAATTAACGTGTCGGCGCCCTTGGCCAACGCATCACCCATCAAGAATTCAAGCTTACGTGTTTTGTTCCCGCCCGGGGCAAGTCCCAGCATGTCGTCACGCTTGATCCAAACCTTTGGTCCACCGAGCGCACGCGTAAAGTTTGGCAAAAACTCGATGGGCGAAAAGCCTTGCGTGTATTGGCGGCGTGGGAAACGGCTGAGATCCATAGATGACTCCGGCGGTATGGTGTTTGTTTTAGCGCGTGAGGGCGACACGAACGTAGTATCGGCATCACGCACTCGGACGTCCAATGTATACCTGAGCATAAACGGTTGCCAAGTATTAATTGAGAATTAGCTTATTTTTGTTGACCTTTTGTGTTTGAGTCGATAGCATCGATGAGTCACCTTGTAGCTAGAAGATCTCGGATAATATGTTCGCCTACACTGTTCGTCGATTACTCATGACCTTGCCCGTCATGTTAGTTGTCGCGATATTCGTATACGGGTTGCTGGACTTGGCTCCTGGTGATCCTGCGGTGTTTCTCGCTGGCGACGACGCAACCCTCGAAGATATTGCGCGCATCCGTATGACCCTGGGTCTAGATCAGCCGTTTTATCAGCGCTTCGCGCTTTGGCTTGGTCGGGTGTTGCAAGGAGATCTTGGTGTCTCCCTTTTCACTGGCGTGTCGGTCACAGAGATGATTGTTCAGCGAATGGCGCCGACCTTTACGCTGATGCTCATGACCCTCTGCGTCTCTGTGCTTGTCGCAATTCCACTTGGTGCACTGGCTGCTTGGCGACACAACAGGGCATACGACCGTGGCGTGATGATCTTAGCGGTGCTTAGCTTTTCGCTACCCACTTTTGTAGTTGGTTACATTTTGGCTTGGGGCTTGGGTATTGAGTTGAGATGGTTGCCCGTGCAAGGCTATGTTCCATATTCGCAAGGGGTCTGGGCATCAATACAGACCCTCATTCTCCCGACTCTCGCTTTAAGTAGCGTCTATGTGGCGCTCATCACGCGCATTACGCGTGCAACGCTGCTTGAGACGCTATCCCAAGATTATGTGCGGACGGCACGTGCAAAAGGGGTGGATAACAAGAATATTTTATTCAAGCACGCGCTAAAGAATTCCGCGATCCCAATCGTCACTGTCATTGGAAGTGGCGTCGCGTTGCTGATTAGTGGGGCAGTGGTGACCGAAACCGTATTTTCGATTCCGGGACTCGGGCGGTTAACAGTCGATGCCATTTTGCGCAAGGACTACCCAATCATTCAAGGCGTGATTCTGTTGTTTAGTTTTATGTATGTCTTGGTGAACCTGCTCATTGATTTGTTGTATCGCGTATTTGATCCAAGGATTAAATACTGATGCGTAAATTTTTCCGATTTCTCTTTAGGCACCCCACTGTGGCAGTGGGGGGGACATTGCTACTAGCACTCATATTGATGGCTATTTTTGCGCCATGGATTGTTTCGAAAGATCCGATGGCTCTATCGCCCATCCATCGTGCTCGTGTGCCAAGTGAACAGTTTTTATTCGGGACAGACTTGTTGGGACGCGATGTATTTGCTCGTGTCGTCTACGGTGCTCGAGTTTCATTGATTGTTGGATTCACAGTTGCGTTACTTTCGGCTGTCATCGGTACAGTGATTGGATTGACCGCAGGATTTGTGCGGTGGGTGGATGCGATTGTGATGCGCGTCATGGATGGCTTGATGTCTATCCCAACTATACTTCTAGCGATCGCCTTAATTGCCCTCACGCGTGCGTCTCTACAGAACGTGATTATTGCGATTACGATTGCTGAGGTTCCTCGAGTCGTGCGTTTAGTCAGAGGCTTGGCACTCTCACTGCGTGAGCAGCCTTACGTTGAGGCGGCCATTGCCGCAGGCGCTTCCCCGGTACGCGTTGTCTTTAAACATATCTTTCCCAATACGATCGCCGCACTGACGGTACAGACAACGTACATATGTGGTCTAGCGATTTTGGCAGAGGCAAGCTTGTCCTTCATCGGCGCTGGGGTTCCTCCCTCGATTCCCTCCTGGGGCAACATCATGGCCGAAGGTCGTGCTCTTTGGCAGATTAAGCCGCATATGATCGCCTTTCCTGCAGTGTTTCTTTCAATCACAATCCTATCGATCAATATGCTCGGCGATGGCCTGAGAGATGCAATTGATCCTCGTATGGCCAAGAGGATTTGAAATGAACAATTCAGATCCGCGTCTAAATCTACCCAACGATCGCGTGCTGGACGTGAAGGGCTTGTCCGTCACATTTGGTTCTGGCGCTGGAACGGTGCGAGCGGTTCAGTCCCTCGATCTGCACCTTGATCGTGGTGAAACGCTGGCAATCGTTGGTGAGTCGGGCTCTGGCAAGTCTGTGACGTCACTCGCCCTCATGCGTTTGGTTGAGTACGGTGGTGGAACGATCACCGAGGGCTCAATGCATTTGCGTCGTGCCGATGGGCAGTCAGTCGATTTGCGTCATGCGTCAGATGAGACGATGCGAACATTGCGTGGTGCAGATCTAAGTATGATCTTCCAAGAGCCGATGACATCGCTCAATCCGGTCTTTACTGTTGGTTCACAACTGACCGAAGCGATTATGTTGCATCAGCCTGGCGATTTAACGGCCGCCTCCGCTACCGCCGTACGAATTTTGGATCAAGTTCGTATCCCGGATGCGAAGGCGATGATGGGGCGCTATCCACATGAGCTGTCGGGTGGAATGCGGCAGCGCGTCATGATTGCCATGGCGTTGTCTTGCAAGCCTTCAGTGCTTATTGCTGATGAGCCGACGACAGCTTTGGATGTCACCATACAAGCGCAGATTTTGCAGCTCATTCACTCCCTTCAAAAGGAGATGAATATGGGGGTCATCTTTATTACCCACGACATGGGCGTTGTAGCTGAAGTGGCAGATCGGGTCATGGTGATGCGTCACGGCCGTGTGGTGGAGCAAAATGATGTATACGCTCTATTCGCCGAGCCCAAGCATTTGTACACAAAGACGTTGCTGGCGGCGGTTCCCAAGCTCGGTTCGATGCGGGGAACTCATGAACCAATGCGGTTTGACTTACCTCTGCAAGAAGGGGATGCAGATCGCGCAAGGCCTGCAGAACGTCATGTCAAATTCAGTGAGAGAACCTCGGAGGGCATCCACACTAGCCCAGTTATTTTAAGTGTGAAGGACCTTGTGACCCGTTTCGATATTCGCGGCGGAATTTTTTCCCGTGTCGTAAAGCGTGTACATGCCGTCGAGCAGGTTAGTTTTGATTTGCATGAAGGTGAGACGCTTTCACTGGTAGGTGAGTCGGGTTGCGGTAAGACCACGACAGGCCGTTCCTTAATGAGCCTGACCAAGATCACTTCTGGGCAGATACTCTTCGCGGGAAAGCCCATCGTACAGTCCAGTGCGCAATCTTTACGTGAACTGCGCCGAAACGTGCAGTTCGTCTTTCAGGATCCCTTCGCATCCTTGAATCCTCGGATGCGTATTGGTGAGTGCATCAAAGAACCGCTCATTATTCAGGGGTTAGCGCAGGGTGCGCAGGCCGATCGCCGTGTGGCGGAGTTGATGGAACGTGTGGGCTTAGATCCCGCCACGATTAACCGCTGGCCGCACGAGTTCTCTGGCGGACAGAGGCAGCGTATTTGTATTGCGCGGGCTCTTTCTGTGAACCCTAAAGTGCTGATCGCGGATGAGGCCGTCTCAGCGCTAGACGTCTCGATTCGCGCTCAGATTGTTAATTTATTAATTGATCTGCAAGATGATCTAGGTATTGCGTATTTGTTCATCTCGCATGATATGGCGGTCGTCGAACGAGTCAGTCATCGTGTCGCGGTGATGTACTTGGGACAGATTGTGGAGCTTGGCCCTCGCCATGCGATCTTTGAAAATCCACAGCACCCTTACACACGAAAGTTGATGGCGGCGGTGCCCATTGCGGACCCCACGGTACGCCGAAGGCGTAATCTGGAAATTTCGGAAATCCCGAGCCCTGCTCGCGCATTGAACGATCTGCCGATTGTTGCTCCGTTGGTGCAGGTGGGTGAAGGTCACTTTGTTGCACAGCATAAGATTGGTGGTATGTACTGATGTAGTGAAAATAGGAGAGTACAGATGGATCGCAGAAAATTTTTAGTGACATCGTCTGCGTCGGTTGCCGCGATGTCTGCGCCACAAGCCCTGCGGGCGCAAGGAGCTGCGCCCGCCAAGCTCTTCCGTTGGGTGCCACATGCGGATCTGACAATACTTGATCCGATGTTCAGTACGGTTTTTATTACTAACATCCACTCGCAATTGGTATTCGACACGCTTTACGGGCTAGATAATCAATACCAACCTCACCCACAAATGGCTATTGGGCATGTGATGGATCCTTCGGGGTTGGTGTGGAAGGTCATGCTTCGAGACGATCTCAAATTCCATGATGGCTCCCCTGTGCGTGCCGCAGATGCTGTGGCAAGTCTGAATCGATGGGCTAAAAAAGATCTCATGGGCCGGTCGTTGATGGAGGCGACGGAGAGCCTTACTGCACTTGACGACAAGACGATTGAATTTAAGCTGAAGAAGCCTTTCCCCTTATTGCTGCATGCAATCGCACGTCCGACGGGGAGCATGGCTTGCATCATGCCAGAAAAGCTTGCCCAGACGCCAGACAACGTACAGGTGAAGGTGATGAATGGCTCTGGTCCCTTCCGATTCGTTCATGATCAATGGGTATCCGGATCGCAAGCCGTCTATCAGCGTTTCGCTGACTACGTCCCCACTCGTGACAAAACCAAACCTGAATTTACAGCAGGCCCCAAGATTGCGTATATCGAGCAGGTCAGGTGGCAGATTATTCCTGACCGAGCGACCTCGATCGCAGCGCTGCAGAATAACGAGGTAGATGGCGTCGAGCAGGTTGATAGTGATTTCTTGCCGATCTTGAAAAAAGACAAAAATATTGTCTTAATCAAACGCACCTTACCGTCGATTTCCTTGATGCGTTTTAATCATCTCCACGCACCGTTCAATAACAAACTGATGCGCCAAGCGATTCTCGCTGCCGTGAGTCAAACAGAGTACATGATGGGGATGAATGGACCAGACTTCCCAGAGTACTGGAGCGATAAGTGTGGCGTCTTTGTGCCTGGGTCGCCCATGGATAGTAAGGCCGGCATGGAGAAAATAACCGGTAAGCGCGACTTGGCACGCGCGCGTGCCATGATCAAGGAAGCCGGATACAAGGGTGAAACGGTCGTCATTCTTGATCCTGTGGACTATCCTGTTTTTCATACGGCAGCGCTCATGACCGTTGATTTATTCAAGAAGCTCGGTATCAAAACAGATCTGCAGGCAATGAACTGGGGTACGCTCATGCAGCGGCGCAATAGCCAGGAGCCGCCCTCAGCTGGAGGTTGGAACGTCACATTCACAGCAATCACCGGTCCGAATAACCTCGACCCAGCTGGACATCTCGCGATTCGCGGTTCTGGGCAGAAGGCTTGGTTTGGTTGGCCGACGAGTGAGCGAATCGAGCAACTCAGACTTGACTGGTTCAACGCATCGACTCTTGAAGAACAAAAGAAAATTTGCAGCGAGTTGCAACTGCAGGTCTTTGAAGACGTTCCGTACATACCTTTGGGCGCTACCTATCAAGTCTCTGCTCTGCGGAAAGGCTGGGTCGATTTTCAAGAACAAATGCCACTTTTCTACACTTTACGCAAAGCCTAATAGCCAGGAGCGACTCAGATGTCCCTTTCAAATCCTAAGATTGCCATTACAGGCTTCGCGCTCGAGGCAAATGCTTTCTCTCCAGTGTCCATCCGCGAGGATTTCACTCGCTCATGTTGGCGTGAGGGTGCGGAGATCACCGAGCTCGCTCGGCAGACAAGTAATTTGCCGGCTGAGGTGACTGGTTTTTACGCGCGAATGGATCAGCTAGGGCCATGGACACCAGCACCGACTATTGTCATTGGTGCACCTCCTGGAGGTCCCGTGACACGTGAAGTGTGGGATGAGTTCATGTCCAAACTGGATAAGAGCTTACGTGCGGCACTTCCTGTTGATGCGGTATTCGTGGCGAATCATGGTGCATCGAGTGCAGAGCATCTCGACGACACAGAAGGCGACATGATGGAACTCATTCGTTCCATCGTCGGGCCAAATATCCCCATCGTCGCGACGCACGATCTGCACTGCAACGTATCAGAACGAACTGTAGACGCCTTGGATGCATTGATCAGTTATCGCACCAACCCGCATGTCGATCAGCGCGAGCGTGCGGCTGAAGCTGCAGATCTTTTGAAAGAAATTTTTGGCGGCATGAAAACGCAAAAAGCGTTTATTCGTCTTCCTATTACACCGCCTTCGGTCACATTGCTTTCTGCTCGCGGTCCCTATGCGGATTTGATCAAGATGGGAACGGCCATGATGCAAAAGCCAAGTGAGGGTCCGATCGCGAACGTGTCGGTCTCGGCTGGTTTCGTCTTCTCGGATCTGCCAAAGTGTGGAATCACCATATGTGTGACTTCCCGCGGTGATTTGGTGGCTGCCCAGCGCTGTGCCTTAAAGATTGCGCGCGCTGCGTGGGCAGACCGAGCGCGGTATGTGCCGGATATGCTCGAGGTGCCAGAGGCGGTTGCTCGTGCGCGTGAGACAAAAGTGCCGTTGCTATTCGCTGATGTGGCGGATAACCCCGGTGGAGGGGGTCGAGGTAATACTGCTTGGATGCTTAAAGCGTTCAACGACGCAAAGATTCCGGGTGTCGTTCTGGGAGTGTTCGTTGATCCACAGCTGGCGCAGGCTTGTCATGCGACAGGTGAGGGCAATGAGTTCGACGCTGTCTTCAATGCGACTGAGAGCCAGTTCTCGAAGCGTTATGAAGCGCGTGCTCGTGTGATCAAGCTTTCAGACGGCGAAGGTACGGGCCGACGAGGGGTCATTGGAGGAAAGAAATTTTCTCTTGGACCATCGGCGCTGATCGAGCTGGTTGGAACAGGGACGCGAGTCGTTGTGGGTAGTTTGCGTCGACAGCTGTGCGAACCAGCTATGCTCGAGATGCATGGGCTAGACATATCAAAAATTCGTATCCTGATCGTCAAGAGCCGTGGTCATTATCGCGCTGGATTCGACGAATTTTTCACGGAAGACCGAATCTTAGACGTCGACAGCCCTGGTCTCACCACGCCCAATTTAAAGAATGTTGATTTCAAACGGCTCCCTAGACCCGTTTGGCCTATTGATCAACACGCCGTCTTTACCGAGCCTTCCTGGGCAAAAGGTTTGTCGTGATTTACCGACGTGTGATCGTTGGGTAAGGACCGTCTTGTAGCGCGTGTCGTTCAAGCACCGCACGCGCTACCTGTTTACGGCTGATCTTTCCTTGCGGATTGCGTGGTAACGCTTCGAGTGCGACGAACAGGCGAGGGCGTTTGTGTTTAGACATCGCCTCGAGCAGTTCCATGCACTGCGCTTGCCAGCCCTGTTGGGCACCTTCGGCGACTGCAGTGATGATCTCGCCCCAATAGTCAGACTCTAGCGATGTCACGCAGATTTGACCGCATAGTGCATTGGCGGCGAGGGCAACTTCTATTTCGTCAGGGTTGACGCGATAGCCACCGGTCTTGATCACGTCCGCAACGCGTCCAGTCAAAATTAGTCGCCCGGCCGAATCGATATAACCAAGGTCGCCCGTGCAGTGCCAACCCTCTGGCTGATGCGGTTTGAAACCATTTGCATCGATGAGTCCCGCTGACATATGCGGTGCACGCAATAAGATCTCGCCGTGGGGTTCGTCTTCGGACAGCGCCTCTTGAATTTTTATCTCTACACCACTGGCAGGCCAACCTACACATGCGCCGGGGGGAATGTCAGGATTCGTCAGGTAGTCATGCGTCGCACTAGGCTCTAGAACGGTGATCGGATTGATGCATTCTGACTTGCCGTAGGTGATGCGCACGTTAGGGCCAAACATTGCGCACGCACGTTTGTACAGTGCCGGAGTGAGGGGTTGAGTACCCGTAAATATGCAGCGTACATGTGTGTATGTGGTGTGTGCGAGGCCAGAGGTGATTTTTGCTAACACGGTCGGCGGCGCAAAAATTGCATCGATAGCGTTGGCGTCAAGTAAAGGTTTGATTTTTTCGATATCAACACCGTCGTGCAGAACAATAGTCGCGCCATGATCGAGCCATGCAAACGTAAGCAGAGAAGCGCCGTGGACAAACGGCGTCATGAGTAATATTTTTTGTCCTGGGCTAGGAATAAATGGGAGTGATGCTTTGAGTAGCTGTTCTCCCGCCCAGCGCGCCTGTTGCGTGTATAGAACACCCTTTGGCTTACCGGTCGTTCCAGATGTAAATAGAATCCGCGCAGACGCATTGGCCGAGCAAGGGGGTATTGATTGGGTTGATCCGCTAGCCGTTTTTAGGTTGTGTGCCGGTATACATTTCAGTCCGAGCGCTTGAAGCTCGTCCACTCTGCTTTCCAAACATACCACGGTCCGCACTCCCGCTAATTGGGTGCACCATTGCAGCTCGTCCGTGGTGTAGCCCCAACTGAGAGGGGTTTCGCATGCTCCGGATAGACGTACCCCGTACGACACCCACACAGCGTCGGTACTGTTCGGAATGAGGGTTCCAACGGGATCTCCCTCCTGTACGCCTTGCTCGCGCAAGTAGGCGGCAAGGGCATGTGCACGCTGATTCAATTCAGTGTAGGTCAGGGAGTTCCCGAGGCCATCTATCGCCGCCGTTTGTTGACCAAAGCGTTGTGCCAGCACCTGGAGCTGTGTTGACCATGCGATAGGGGTTAATGTGTGTATGTTCGTGTTCATAGACTTAGTGTAATGGAGCATAGGTTTCACCTCGATTTTATGATTCAATCCGAAGTGAGACATTTATTGCGATTCACTCTCTAATACTTAATAAGGGAAAAGCATGACAACAAAGAAAAGCAGCCGTGAGGCTAATGAGCAAGGTGTGGCTCAACCTAGTCGTACGCGTCGTTCACTTGTGGGTGCAGCAGCTATGTCCGCTGTCGGCGCTGGCTTGGGTTGGCCCCAGATTGGTCAAGCTCAAGGTGCTTATCCGAATCGTCCTTTAAAGATTGTGATCCCATGGCCGCCTGGTCAAGCGACTGATTTGGTGGGACGCGCTATTGCGATGGGATTGACGAAGGTGCTTGGACAGACTGTTGTCGCGGATAACAAGGCTGGCGCAGGTGGAATGATTGGCACTGATGCTGTCGCAAAGTCTCCCGCGGATGGCTATACGATCCTGGCCGCATCTGCAGGACCCGTATCAGTCGCTCCGTTACTGCAAAAAACGCCTTACGACGTCGCCAAGGACTTAACGCCGATCGCTTTAACTGGATTGTCTCCTTATGTGCTGGTGACAAATCCTAAATTTCCAGCGAAAGACGCTGCCGAATTCGTCAAGCTGGTCAAGGCAAGTCCGAACAAATACACGTTTGCGTCATCTGGTACCGGCGCGACAGCGCACCTGGTGGCTGAGGCCTTCAATGCGGCCTTGGGGTTAAAGGCTGTTCACGTGCCTTATAAGGGTTCTTCACCAGCCTTAGCGGATGTGCTGGCTGGTAGGGTCGACTACTGCTTAGAGACTGCAGCGGCAACGATGCCTTTCGTTAAGGATGGTCGATTGAAAGGCCTAGGCGTTTCGCTGGAAAAGGGTAGTGTCGTCACACCCGGTGTGCCTGCGCTCGCCACGGCTGTGAATATTCCTGGGTTTAACTTAGGTGCGTGGGCTGGTGTGATGGGTCCCGCAGGAATGCCGGCTGACGTTGTCGCACGCCTCTCACAGGCCGTGCGTGAGGTCATGCAGTCCGAGGACATCAAAGAAGTGTTTATGCGGATCGCGATTGAAATCGATTTCCGTGAACAGGCCGAGTTCAAAAAATATCTTGAAGCGACCCGCGTTCAGTTCACGGATGTGATCAAGCGCAACGACATTAAGCTCGAAGGTACCTAAGCTGCTCCGCTAACCGGCAAGCTGTTGCGGTCCTCGCAACACTTTGCCGGGTAATGCGCCTGTGGCTTGCGCATGCTCAAAAATGGGTTGGCCGCGCACGATCGTCGCCACATAACCATCCGCACGTTGAACGAGGCGCCGACCGCCAGCGGGAAGATCATGTACGAACTCTGGGCAATGCAGCTGCAGTTGCGCTGGGTCCATCACATTTATATCCGCTTTAAATCCAGGTTTCAGCAACCCCCGATCGTTTAGTCCGTAGACTCGCGCTGTATCGAGTGTTTGTCGCTTGATAATGTGCTCGAGGGGCAGACGTTCGCCGCGCGTACGACCGTTTACCCAGTGCGTCAACATGAAGGTGGGTAGGCTGACATCGCAAATGTAGTTGCAATGCGCACCGCCATCTGAAAGGCTATTTACAGTGTGCGAGTGTTGTAGCAACTCATGTAGGTGATCCAGATTTTCGTACGAGTAGTTAAAACTCGGATAGTAAATAATGGCTTTGCCATCTTGCTCGAGCATCAAGTCGTACACGATTTCTAGCGGTGCTTTGCCACTTGCTTTCGCCATTGCTGCGACTGAGGTGCTGGGGTCTGGTTCATAGTCTGGTCGTGCGGCCATTCGATACATTTTGTGAAAGCTACCGAATAGGGTTTCTGCTCTGCGGTCAACGAGGTCTCTTTGTTCAGTCAAAATACGCTGACGAATGTCGGGATCTCGTAATTTTTGTACCCGCTGGGCATGTGGCAGCGCAGCGATTGATTGGTATGTCGGATGTGCAATAAAAGGATGTAAGGAGCTCTGGAGCGAAAAAAGGAGTCCAACGGGGCGACCACATATACCCGCGTAAAGCGGGACGTTTTCTTGTTTAGCACCCTCGAGCGTTTTTAAAATATCTTTCCATAGGTCCGGAGCGGGATCTGTTTGTTGGAGATTGAACATTACCGGCAGTTTGTTATTTTTGGCCAGCTGATAAAGCCAAGGAATTTCGCCGCCCATTGCCGGATGATTAGATGTCATCTGAAAAACACCATGGCCGACTTCTCCTAGCACACTGCCCAGTCCCGTGATTTCGTCTGCGGTCGCGAATGTACCAGGGGGATATTTGCGCTCGTCGTACTTGTGAATAAAAGTGCGTGTCGTAGAAAAGCCCATCGCTCCAGCCTTCATTCCCTCCCGCACGATGTCTCGCATTGCGACGAGATCTTTGGGTGTGGCCTCGTCGTGATGAATTGCTCGGTCGCCCATCACGTACGCGCGCACGGCAGAGTGCGGTATCTGAGCACCAACATCTAGTGCGAAAGATCGTCGCTCTAACGCGTCGAGATACTCAGGAAAGGTTTCCCAATCCCATTGCAAGCCCTCATGTAATACGCTGCCCGGTATGTCTTCGACGCCTTCCATGACCTTGATCAGCCAGTCTCGCCGCTCGGTGTGGACGGGTGCGAAACCCATACCGCAGTTGCCCATGATGGCGGTGGTCACGCCGTGCCAAGTCGAAGGGCTGAGGTACGGGTCCCAGGTCGCTTGCCCGTCGTAATGGGTGTGCACATCGATCCATCCAGGTGCCACGATACAGCCATCCGCTTGAATCTCACGTTTTGCGACGCCGGCATGCCCCCCGACCTGGGTGATCACGCCGTCTTTTATCGCGATGTCGCCTGTATGGGCTGGCGAGCCGCTGCCATCGACCAGTGTTGCGCCACGAATTACCAAATCTTCCATCATTGTTCCAATATGTTTGCGAGAGAGTTTCTGATGCGGATGAGGACAACTCAGTCCAGCGTTAAACCAATGTGCTTGATGACCTCACCCCACCGGTTGTAGTCGTTTCGTACGATTTCGGCATACTCTTTCGGTCCAGCGCCACTCACGTCGTTGCCTTGCGCCTCGATTGTTTTCAGTACCTCGGGGGAGTTCAGTGCATTACGAAAGACCGTTGCGACACGTTCTGCCAGTGCAGGATTGAGATTGCCGGGTGCGAAAAGGCCTTGCCAACCAACGATGTTGAGTCCTTTGATTCCCTGCTCGTCGAGTGTCGGCAGGTCAGGCAGGACACGCAGTCGCTGCTCGGTTGCTGGTCCTAGTAACTTGAGCATCCCAGCTTTTGCGCTCGTGACAGCTGTTGCGGTGCCATCAAAATAGAGTTGTACGTCACCTGCTAATAACGCTCGTGTGGCGTCCGCAGTGCCTTTGTATGGAACGTGGGAGATGTCAATGCCCGCTTGCATTTTCAGAATTTCAGCATTGAGGTGAGAGGTTGATCCTGGGCTAAACGATGCATAGTTAAGCTTGCCGGGGTTTGCTTTAGCGTAGGCGATGAGTTCGGCGGTGGTATTGAACGGCGCATTCTTATTGGCGACGAGCACAGTGGCCGAACGAACCAGTTGTAGCACCGGGGTGAAGTCCTTAAAGGGGTCGTAGGGTAGCTTCTTGTAGAGGTGCGGGTTCTGGGTGTGAGTCACAACGATCGTGTAGAGCAGTGTGTAGCCGTCAGCCGGTGATTTGGCGACAGCCTGTGCACCAATCATCGTTCCTGCACCGGGCTTATTTTCAATAATGACGGGGGACCCAGTTTGTTCTGTTACCTTTTGTCCGATCAGACGTGCGAGCGCATCACTGCCGGAGCCTGCCGGAAATGGGACCACAATTTTGATGGGTTTGCCCGCTGGCCATGTGGAAACATCGGTCTGGCTTTGAGCTGGTGTGCACAATAACAGGGCACAAAAAATCGACAAAAGAAATTGCTGCGCTGCGGCAAAGAAGCGGTGCATGCGGAGTCTCCTGGGCCCAAGCCCTTGATCAATGGTTTTTATTTTTCAAACGCTTCGATTTTGGCAAAAAAACAAGCGTAGTAGGGTCTTTTTTTATTGGGGCTAACGCTATAACTGCGAGGGATAACAGACTTAAAAATTATCGGTGATCATATAGAATAGAATTACCCAACTACATGAATGAAAAGGTTCAAAAAATGACCGGGGAAGCGACATGAGTGAAATGCGTTTTGAGCAACCAAAGACCGCCGAGGCAGCATCTGCCTTGTTGGCGAGCACGCAAGGCTTGGCGAAAGTTCTTTCAGGTGGAACTGACCTCTTGATCCACATGCGCAACGGCAATGTGAAGCCCGAGCTCGTATTGGATGTGAAGGGCATTGCCGAGATGAATGCGATCACGATAGAAAATGGTGGTTATCGTTTCGGTGCTGCAGTGTCGTGTATGCAGCTTCTGGAAAACAAGGCGTTTGCCGAAACGTGGCCAGGCGTCATTGACGGTGCAAATCTCGTTGGTTCAATCCAAGTGCGTGGACGTGCAACGGTCGCAGGCAATTTGTGTAACGCTTCGCCGGCCGCTGATACCGTGCCTGCAATGATTGCCGCGGGTGCAATTGCGAGTGTAGTGGGCCCAGCTGGTCGCCGCGAAGTTCCAGTCGAGCAGATTCCCGCTGGTCCTGGTAAGACGACGCTCGCAAAAGGTGAGCTGATCGTTTCATTTTTTCTTCCAAAGCGTGCCCCCAATTCGGGTGACGCCTATTTGCGCTTCACGCCACGCACCGAAATGGATATCGCAGTGGTCGGTGTTGGTCTGAGCCTCACTCTTGACGACAAAGGTGTCTGCACAGCCGCCCGTGTGAGCTTGGGTGCTGTGGCTGAACGTGCGCTGCTCGTGCCGGAAGCTGCGGCTGCGCTGATTGGTACAAAAGTCGATGACGCCGCATTAGCAAAGCTTGCTGCCGCGGCGAGCGCCGCTGCGCGCCCAATTGATGACAAACGTGGTACCAAAGAATTCCGAATCAAAATCGCTGGTGTGTTGGCAAGACGCGCTGCAGAAAAAGCGCTCGCTCGCGCCAAAGGGAACAAATAAAAATGGCTAAGCAACATGTATCGACAGTAATTAACGGCGACCCCGTCGAGTTTTTATGTGAGGCAAATAAGTCGTTGCTAGACGTACTGCGCAACGATTTAGGCATGACAGGCACAAAAGAAGGTTGTGGCACCGGCGACTGCGGTGCATGCAGTGTGACGCTTGATGGTCGACTGGTTTGCTCTTGCCTTGTGTTAGGCGTTGAGGCTGCAGGTAAGTCTGTACAAACAATCGAAGGCATGGCGAACGGTGAGCACCTGCACGTGCTGCAACGTAAGTTTCTTGAGCACGCTGCTCTGCAGTGCGGTATCTGCACGCCCGGATTTTTGGTTGCTGCACGCTCGCTGCTAGAGCGCAATCCCGACCCAACGGAGGAAGAGGTGCGCTTTTGGCTGGCCGGCAACCTATGCCGTTGTACCGGCTACAACAAAATCATCGAAGCCGTGCTCGATGCAGCACGTGAAATGCGGGGAGCCTGATTATGTT
>JACCDO011565557.1_pt1 | contig 66770 bp, 69 predicted proteins | sample 7446101 | NCBI WGS metagenome assembly JACCDO01 (sample SAMN15323440, study PRJNA562643) | freshwater metagenome | isolation source: river surface water | place: USA:Blue River Watershed | collected 2017-08-16 | reverse complement strand
ATATAACGTCTTTAGCAGATTCGGCTGAGCTAGGACCACCGCCTCCACCACCGCCTCCACCACCGCCTCCACCACCGCCTCCACCACCACTAGAGCCTGTATCTCTATTTGCTAGAAAGGCTTTTCTCTCCTCCTCGGTAAATCCGGTGGAGGACGGTTTAGCCTCGTTTATAATTTCTTTAGCCTTTTCTTTGGCTGCTGTCACATCGGAGGCTGACTCAGCGCTAGACATACGAGCATCACTGTGAGTAGGCTTGAATCCCGCCATTCTAGCCCTTTCGTACTCTTCTTGAATTTGAGCCTCTGTCTTACGTGTAAAACCTGAAAGCGCTTTACCGTAATGCGTGTCTGATACTTTATGTATATCCGGGTTTATTTCGTAACCTAGTCTACTTTTAGCACCTTCTCCTAAACCAGATATCGCGTCTTCTAGGTGACTACCGGTTAATTTTTTAACCTTAGCTGAGTTTAGTACGTTTTCTAGTTTGTCTATATTAACTTTTCCGGACTCTAACGCAGCTCTTAACTTCATTACGTTTACAGCTGCCGCTAATTTCTCTAAGTACGAGGATCTATAACGACTTGCTCTAAACATTTTTAATCTCTATCCTTATTTCTTCTGCTGTACGCATAGGCGCCAGCACCGGCTAAGCCGGCAAGACCCGCTGCGAGTAGATATTTATTTCTATTCGACTTAGGTACAACCGACTTTGGTGACGGAGAAGGATGCCCACCGCCACCGCCACTACCGATAACAGGCTCGATTGGAGCAGCGCTTGGAGCAGCGCTTGGAGCAGCGCTTGGAGCAGCGCTTGGAGCAGCGCCAGATCCTATAACTGGTTTAGGAGGTTCGCTTACTAGCATCTCTGGTTTTTTAACTACGATGGGATCGGCTACGGGTACCCCTGCCAACGGTTCTGGAACTCTTGTACCTTCAGTAATTACTCTACGTGCTTGAGGTAGTTGCTTTACTGCTCTTTTTTTCTTAGCACGTATTTTCTTGGATTCTACGGGTTTAGCAGGTTTTGGTTTTACGACTGTTTGCTGCTTAGGTTTTGGACTTACCGATACAGCACCTTTAGGCGTATTGACACTGTAGCTTAGAGGAGCGCTAGTATTAATAGATCTACTAACAGAAGATGGGCCGGATGCACCCGTAGCGTCAGATATTGCTTGAGAAGCTGCGGCTCTTGCAGAAGAAGTGTCTCTAATTGCGCTGACAGGCTTAGATTCGGCAACTGGTAAATGTGTGGCTACCGCAGAGTTTGCGTTTACAGTAGTCGGTAACCTGTGTCCGCTACTATTAACTGTCAAACCTTTATACAACTTAGCAGGAATTGCAGTTACAATGTTTTGTACTTCTGCTTCCGGAATGTTGAACGCCGTAAGTAATTTAGAGACGGACTGGCCATTAATCTGACCTTTTTTCTTGGTAATAATATCGGCAACGCCTTTTGGACCTTTGGTTTTGTATATGGAGTACAGATCTTCCGCGCTCATAGCGACTTTCTCAAGTCCTCCGTACATTAATTCATAAATATATTGATCGTAAATAGACATGTAACTCTCCGTATTAGTTTGACTCTGTTTTAACGTTATTATCATTTAAATAAGATATACCAATATTCGTAGTATATCCACCCTTTTTAAACAAAACGCGTTTTATACCAGCATGATGTATCATCTTAGCGCACATTAAACAAGGCTCTCCGTTAACTATCATCGTAGCTCCGTCTAGTTTAATGCCGTGCCTAGCTGCGTTACAAATTGCGTTCATCTCAGCGTGATGGCATCCAATCTCAGTGCGTTCACCTGATGGTATTTTTAGCTCGTTTCTTACGCATACATCCCCGCCGCATAGCTTACCAGCACCCCTAGGTGCGCCGTTATAACCATCAACAAGTAAGACATTCGTATTTGTGTCATAAACTAACGCACCGAATTTACCGCGTGGGCAGTTAGAACAACTTGCGAGTATTTCGGATTGTTTAACACGAGCTTCAATAAGTTTACTCTTCATTTGGAAACGCTAGCTCTCCGATAAATGGAAAACGAGAGATAAATATTTGTTTAATACCATCTGCAATTTGTCTTGTTTGATGTTGTGCGCCTGGATGAGAACGCTTATATAACATGCTAATCCAATTATGTCCGTTACCTTTCATCCACCAAGATGTGTAAAGGTTTTGCGGTAAGAACATACGAGCGTCTTCTCTACTAACTCCGCTGTCAATCAATTTATGATAACACTCGATTGATTGATTTGTAGAATTTGCGCCTAGTTTAACGAGCTCTTCGCTATTTGGTACAACTACGTCAGTACTACATTGCAAGTTCTTTTCGGCTTGTGTGTAAAACTCGGTTGGGTAGTAGAACTGCATGTTCTCGCTTGTAAATCTACGGCTGATCTCGTTTACGGAGAATGTTCTGTGTCTTAGAAAGTGACGTGCTACGAATATAGGTGCTACAATCTTTACGACTAATTCGATTTGTTCAAAGGGTGATGTATGTCCGTCTGATTTAAGTCTACGAATTAAACGCTTATCCTTATCTCTAAGCTCTGTTTCGTATACTGCCTTGCCGAATGACGCTCTTGCTGCCTCTGCTACTCGTCTGTCATTTCCAAGTGAATCGATATATTCTACTCCGCCTATACCATCGCCGTATACATAAATGAACGATGAAGATGGCTTACCGATGTTTTCAACAACAATCTCTGGCTCGCTTGTTTTAGGTGTTTGGTATAGAATTTCGTGGGTAGTATCGATATTCATTTCGCCTAATTGTTCTCGAATTAATTGCTTGAATAACCAAGTCATTCTAGTGTGTCCTTTCAGATAGGGCTCGTTGTAGCTCAGCTACTTTTTCGTATTTGTACTTGTCTTTTATATTTTGTGCAAAGAATTTTCCATGTGATCCCGCAGTCATCAATTGTTTTTTAACGTGTTCTGGAACGTTGTAAAACTTATAACGATGACCATCATTAAACTGAACGAGTAGATCCGCGTTAACTTCCGCTATGCCGTGTATCATCGATGACTTTACCTTCTTAATAGGCATAGTCTTTAGCATTCGTTTCTCTTCTTCTTTATTTACGACCATCTTACGTTTTAAAGAATGCTCCATCTCTCGTTGTTTTTTATAATCGAGATACTTCTTTAGTGCTAATGCGCTTACGCCTATACCAGCTGCGATTGCTACTAATTTCTTTCCGTCCATGATTACCTCCGTACTAATTTGTCTAAGTTATTAAACATTTTAACACGGATTGGTTTTGCTGACGCAGTTTTTGTTTCTAGATCATCTTCGACCTTTTTAGCCGGCTCTAAGTCGTATGTCATGAGTTCGTTAATATCAATCGGTTGCTCTTTTGGCTTTACCTTTTCTTCCATTACTTTTACCGGTTCTACTACGACTTTCTTCTGTTGTACTTTTGGTGTACGTGTATCTGGTCCAAGTAAGAAGTCTGCGAGTAATTTTGAGTAAGCCGTATCGCTAGGTAAATGTAATCCAGCTTGAATACGACTTACTGCAATTGCGTCAGCAGCGGAATAGAACTGATCTACGTATTGTGGATATAACTCGGAATAAAACTTAGCAAGCCCGTATCCAACAAGCGCATGTCCGCTTGGATAAGAAGGATTATCCGCAGTATCTGTATCGAGTGGTGTAATCTTCTTACCGAAGAATGGTGCAAGCATTTCAGGCCTTGGTCGTAAGAATGTATACTTAACGATTAATCCAATCTTACTAAGATCTTCCGCAATAATACTTGCATTATCATACATCGGATCGAGATCAAGCGAGTTGCATAGATCTACATATATACCGAATGTGTCATCATCCGCCTTCTTAACCATTGCGTCTGACAATGGCTTGTCTGACATTACTTGCATCATATCATCGAATTCTCTTTGTACGCTTGGATCCGTATTCTCTGCGGGAGGTAACATTGGGATATCTTCGATGTTAATATGAAGTATCTCAAGCTCTCCGTTCATTCGATCAATATGATTACGAACAGATTGCTTGGGGTATAAAAGCGTTGCAAGCTTATTACCTGCATACGTATTTGGCGATGCCACCTTTACTTGAGAGAACGATGATGATGATTCAAAGCCGTTTGGAAACTGTCGGTAATGTGAGCTTGCTTGGTGTCGTTGATTTCTTCCAAAGCCTTCTTCTCCATGCGCTCTCTCGTTTATCTTACCACCGATTACTAAATGCGTAATGTCTTCTCCAGGCGGACTCATGTCTCTTCCAAGTACTGTAGCTACAACGTGTCTTGGTTGTTTACGGCCTACATCCTTCATTACAGCATATGATCCGTCTGGTAGCACAACGTGGTGTGTACCTTGTGGCATATCAACGCCTTTAGCACGCTTTCTAAGTACATTAAGAACATCACCCGGTAATGATGTCCGTTCTCTTAAACGATCGTCTGCGTGATCTGCGATCTTTATAAATTCGATGATTGAAAATGGAAACATTCGTATTCTCCTTTAAAGAATGGGTTACTTTAACAAATACAATAACAGTTTGCAAGCGTGTAATTCTGATCTAAATCATGTGATAACGATATACAATCGCACAACAAAAAAGGAACGATTATGCACTTGATTGTATTTATACCCGTAATACTACTCTTCGCGCAGAAGATAAACTACGCTAAAAAACGCTTTGATGCGGAATACGAAGGACATCTGATTATGTACCTCGTAACAAGGGAACACATTGTATGCCCAAGATGTGCAAGCGTATACGCAGTACAAACTCTTGAAGAACAAATGAACACGAAATGGGATTGCTCTGAATGCGGATGCGCATGGGAGGAAACACCAACACACGATATTAAAGGAGTATCGAAATGATTAAAATACTACAAGGCGAACTCATGAAGGTCGTAGCAAAAGCAGTTTTACATGCTGAACACGTAAAACCGGATGAGAATTCTCAACTTACGCCTGAGATGGGTGCGTTAGTAAGGGACGTAGGCAAGGATCGAGCAATGACTGCGATGCAATTAAAGAGGTCGATGGGCAGTCTTGCGTTTGCGGAAAACCTAGCCAAGTGTATTGTAACTTCGCCATACAGACGTAGGCTGAAGAAGTAAGTACGCTAAACAGCGGAGGATCCTCCGTTTTGTTTAGCCTTCATTTCATTTATCTTTTCTCGAAGTAGGAACTTTTCTCGTCCGCTAAGTTTATTGCCGTTTTGGCTCTTAGTGATTAACTCGGATGCTACTGCACTTGAATCTGGTCCGGCACCGAACTCGCCTGCTGCTTGCATAGCTGGCATACCTAACATCATAGTACCTACGCCAGCTTTCCAAGCATTACCGACTAGCTCGTCCTTTGCAGCTACATACTTACCTAAGTTTGACTTGTTTGTTAGCTCGTCTACCTTGGCTAGTTGTTGTGCATGCGAAAGGGTTCGATCGTCAGTAATCTTAGACATATCCGCCTTTAGCGTATCTAAGCGTGATGCGGTTTGTCCGGGTGCGGTAGAGTTTGCGTAATCGCCTACTCTTGATGTGTAAGGCTTGTACCATTTCTTAAAGGCACCGCCTTGTGCGCCTGCTGCTTGTGCTTCTGCGTCTAGTGCTTTTCTGCTCTCGCTAATGCGTTTGAACAAATTACCCTTGTCGCCACCGTGGATACTCCTTACGAGAGATCCACCGGTAGCGCCAAGAATACCACCGCCTATTGCACCTGAAAGCGCACCACCTACTGTACCAATACCCTTTTGATCTTCAGTAGCATTTTCGTTACCCTTCTTCGCGCCATAAAGACCGCCAAGTACGGCACCACCAATAAGCTCAGGGCGTTTAGCCATTTCGCTTACCATTGGAGATACTTGAAATGCGACTTTATTCATATAGTGAATGCGTGCAAGTTTACGAGTAACTTCTAGTGCTCTCATTAGGCTTCTCCGGGTGTCGAAAGCTGAGAAGCGCCCAGTCCGAGTAAGCCCTCAGTAGCGCTTTGAATCAAGTCGAGAGCTGTGACTCTTACGGGAACAATACGTTCAAATTGAACGCCTACAGATTCTTGTACTACTAAACCGTTTGCATCTACGCTAAACGAGTGATTAGGAATATAACAAGCTTCTGCATATACTGCACCGATTGTATCTTCGTTTGAATCTACTGTCTTAATTAACAAGCCGATTGGTTGCGAGAACAAATCGCTCATAAGATTTAGATACAAGTTATTAAAACCAGGACGTATCTTAACGTTATGTGGATTTGGATTTGCCACTTGTGAAAGAGCGCTTAATGATGTAAACGCTGGTACAAGTACAGGCAACTCTGGATCGGAGTAGTAAGCGTAGAGCATACGTAAGAGAGAAGGTCCGTGGTAGTAAATTCTACTAAGCGAAATACTTCCTTGTGTTCTACCTGCTACGTGATAAGAACGTTCAGACCCAAGTTCAAAAATACGGCTAAAAGCCTTGTTATGGCTAAGAGACATATTCTGAATTAATCCGATTGGTTGAGCGAGTGCTGATGCAACTTGCCCTTCAACGAAATCGGTGCCGAGAACATTAGCTAGACGAGGTGGACCAGCTGCGATCATGGTAAACGCACCAGACGCAAACTGACCATCGACCATGCCTTGTTGAACGTACCGTTCGTATGGTTTGTAGTCAATCGCCATTACATGCTCCTATTAAGCAGTCGCAATTAGGCTAAGAATATTAGCTTGAACTGTATGACTTGTTAGAACAATTTGCGCTGGTGTACCTTCATCGATACCATTACCGCATCCGTTAGCGATGCTAATAGATGTTTCACTTGACGCAGTGATAACGCCAGCTTCACTAATCAAAGCTCCATTGTCAATACCATAAATAGTGACAGATAAGCCGTTTCCTGTACCACCCTCAAGCGCAGTCTTAGCAACTACCTTCAAATTAGATGCACCGTTATTAGCAGCGGATGCAGCTACTAAAAGCTTAGCCTCTGCGTCCGCGTTGATTGCGGTAACTACTGCATTTACGGTACTACCGCCATTGGCAAGTGTAACTGTAATATCTGTAGTATTAGCGACAGATACATCTAAAGCGCCTCCACCAGCTACTACTGTTAAAGTAATCGCATTTTGGGCAATACCAGGCTTGATTGATGTCAACAACAAAGAATCTACGGCAGCAGCGCTTGCAAAGGACTTAGACGCCTTTGATCTTCCAGATAGTAAGTTCGCACCCTTTAGGATTAAGGATGTTGAACCGTCTGCTTCGCTTACAGAGCCGGATGCGGCCAACAAGGTTGGAAAGCTTACCTTGCCTTCGATCTTTTCAAATGCTTTTTCAACGTCATCACGTACATCATTTACTTCACGAAAGAGTGAGTGTGGGCGTACGGGTTGTTCACTACCGAATGATAAACTTCTTTTTGCTTTATCTGCGTTTGTTAATACTGACTTCATATCAGACTCCTTAGATTACGATTTTAATCTTGATATAATTTGCGGGATACAATACTTCAACCTTTATTTCGCATAATAGCGAATCTGGTTGGCTCTTGTCTTGTTCTAACTTAGTTACTGACGCAGATTTAAATAAACCGGCATCCGATGCACTTGTACAAGCACTATCGAGCAATGTAGACAAGTCATCGATATATGCTTGAGTAATATTAAACGATCCTATGCGTCTACGCAAAGCATTTCTTATTGTCTTTGCAAAGTAGTCGACGGCGCGAGTAACACTCCATTCTCTAGATTCAATCGAAGATACATCGGTTGTAGCTTGTATTCTAAGCGCAGGTACTTCACCAGAAGATTCTACTTCGATTACTGAGTTACCAGCAGAAATAATATCGTACTGAGTGCTTTCGAGTGCAGGTCCGATTACATCTACGAAACCGAGTAACTTTCTACGAGTAAAGGGTTCTTGTGGTGCAACTGAAGAACACGCACCTGCAATCGCACAAGCGTAATAGAAAGAAGGCAATGCTACGTTAACACCGCCAAGTACTGCTTGTACGGTATCGGGGTATAAACGTAATTGTCTTCTATTCGCATATTGTTGCGCTTTATCCCTAATTGTTTGTGCGTATGCTGTCTTGTCTAACTTATTCGACCCTAAAATTGTAAGCAATGTGCCACGTAATTGAAGAGAGAACGATATAGACGAAAATTCACTTGGTAAAGATTCTACGGAATAAAATCCATCACCATTTTGTGCGTTCGATAAGGAACGATTAATGGTAATACGTGAACCGTCTACTTCTTTAACACTGTAATTACGAACATCATCGCCAAAAGACATTGTTACAAACAGTTGTCTTCCGTCTGCGAGTTGGAATGGAATTGTTGAGCTTGTATCAACGCCTTCGCTACCAAGTACGGCTTCTGGTGTACTATTTAAATCGATTTGATCTAAGTTACCAGTGCTTTGGCTATTTGATCCGCTAAGTACAACACGTGGATTACGTCTAGTTGGATTAGTAGGAGCGGTAATGACAACACGTTCTGCTCTAAGCAAAGGATCGCTTAATTCTTTTACATGCTTATCAATCGCCTCGATCACTTGTTCGCTAGAACTAAGAGGAGCGATTGAATATACTTCGTAAGAACGTAAGAACTCGATCGCCTCAATGTAAGATAATGCTGTACCGTTTGGCTCGGCGCTACTAACATCGCTTACACCAAGTGCGGATATTTCTACACCGTCACCTGCGTTAAGCAATGTAAAGTACAAGCCTAAGCCGAGTGGATTACGAGTACTGATTGGACCGTATACCGAGTTAATATCCGCAAGGGACGATACTTTAATAAGGCCGGGTTGGTTTGCAATCGCAGTTAAATCTAAACGTAATGCTCTATATGCAATGTAAATATTCGCAATCCCTTGTGTTGGTTTACCATTTAAAGGATTACGTAATATTTCTGCACCGATCTTAATTGATCCATCTGAGTTTACGAGTAGATCGGGATTTGGACGACCTGTACCGGTGCTTGATGTATCTACGGATGATGAGAATCCGAGAAGGGCAGCAAGTGTACCTTTACGAACAATGATACTACCGCCTACGCCTTTTAAGTAAGACGATAATTCAATCACTGCGTCTGCTGAGTCAAAGGTACAGACGGTGTAACCGATTGTTTCATTAATGTTTGCTACAAAGTCCTCGATAGAACCTGTGATTGCATTAATCGAAATGTCTTTTGAAGAGCCGTTGAAATTAATAGCAAGCGTATCACCTTGTAATCCTGTAACGGTGCTATCAGTACCAACGCCTGTAAGAACGGTTTCTGCCGATGATGTTGTACTAGATAAGAAGTTACCGGTAATCGATATTTCTTGTCCCTTACCTTTAGAAACGGATTCTATTTTGATGAGGTTATTGTTCGGAGAGCTTACTACGATATTGCTATCTTGCGCGTCTAGCTGAGCTTGAAACGATGCTACTAAAGAATCTTCATCTGCAAAGTCTTGATCTACTGTAATCGAGAATGTAGTAGGTGTACCTTCGTTTACAATCGATGTAATACTTAAACTTGTACCAGTAGATCCGGAAAGAGGAAAGGACGCAAATTCGAGTACTACGCTTGCAGATGTTGCTTCTGAATATGATACGTGTGTAATTTCACCGCTTACGCTTGCAAAGGTAGAATCGGTATTTTCTTCGGTAATATTCTTTGCAACGAAGAAAGCGTTCTTAGGTGCAAACGGAGAGCTTGCGCTAAGAATGTTAAGAGGATATTCAATATACTTTTGATTTGTAGGAGTACCGTTTGCATCATATGTACTACGTGCGGTATCTACTCTACCCAATTTAAAACGTGTTGATTCTACTTGAATAATTTGTACACCACTTACATTCGCACCAAATCCGCCTGATGTTGTGTAAAACAAATCGCCATCACTGATCGATGTAGCTGCTTTAATAGGAATATCGCCTGTGCTACCGAATGTAATTTGACTTTGTACGCTACTTGAAACTGTGCCATCTTCGTTAGCCCATTTTGGAATTAATCTTGTGCTACTTAGATCGGTAGTATCTGAAAGAGATGAGCCCTTAACGGATGTTTCTACTGCCCAAGTCACATATGCAGATGTCGCAGATATACCGCTGTCAAATGCTGTAAAGCCGGCACCTGTTACGCGATAGCTAAGTGTGTTATCAAGTCCCCAAGGTGTAGCGTGTTCTGCTTGGACGCCGTTAGATATTTTACGGAGTGTAATACTACTTGCTGCGCCATAACGGTTTGATTGAATAAGCACGCCAGTCTTTTCGCTACCGCTTACTGTGTATGTTTTTTTAGTAACGGTAGCATAACCGCTTAACTCTGTTGCTAGTTTAGTAACGAGAGAATCTAAGCTAGACGCAGCAATATTAAGTCTAAAGTCGGATGTTACGTCAAGTACGTTTCTTTGGTCGATTGCGATATTCATCTTTAGATTAAAGTTCGCAGGATCATCGTTTGGATAAAAGAAAAGTCCGGCACGTGTAGCCTTATTTGCGAATGCTAAAAACGCAGAACTAGGACGTACATCTAGTTGATTGATCTCACCGCTACTAAACAATGCAACTTGTACTTCGTCTTGAAGTACTTGCATTTGATCCTTGTCTTGTACGTGGATTGTAGGAAAGTCTTGTGTACTAATCGAAAGGGGTACTTGTGTATACGGTACTGCGTTTCCTTGAGAGTTTTTAAGCTCAGCGTCTGCGTTGAGTGTGCTATCTGCGTTTAACAGATCTACAACCTCAAACGCAGGCCCAATTACGCAAGGAATTAAACTTGGGCTTGATACTGCGGGAGTAGTACCGCTTACAACTTGTGTAATTTCCACTCCGGGTTTTTTTACTTGTTCCATCTATGGCTCCTTAGTAATTATGATAGATTCGCTTATTTGGATCGTATCATTTTTAGGCTCAACGCTCATGTCAATTTTTATGTTATCGTTTTTATACGCTGGTTCTAGTACTTCCCATTTGTGTGGAACAAAAAACGGTACTATTACTTGTACGCTAACGGCACCGCCGTCTGCGTTATCTTGTATCAATCCGCCTGGAGGACTTTCGCCCCCTATCGTAATGTCGTGACCTATACGAGTGAATGGGCCTTGCCTTTGTAAGAATACTCTAAGCGCTTTTATCTGACTTGCGAGAAACCACGCAAGGCGAGACGCTTCTGCGCCTGTTCTACTTACTACATGGAATACCGCATTGCAAGCAAGTACATCGCGATATACTTTATTTCCTGTATGCATATTAATCGTTTCAAAGCTAGCCATACTTAAATTAAGATACGCCGACTGACCGTGTACGCAAACAATCGCAGGCCTCATGTTGATCGCTTGTAATGTAAGTGGGTATGCGCCTGTAATTGTAATCTCCGTATGTTCTGGATCCGGTGACCATCGATACTGACCGCTTTCCATATTACCGAATAAACCTTGAGTGAATCCGATTAGTACGCGAACACAGTGAGCAATAGGATCGAACATTAAATTCGATTCTCTTTCGGACTTATGTAATATGGGAGGCGAGTTAGTAGGTATCATACGTTCTCCAAGTAAATGCTAGCCTTCTTCTCATTATATGAATGCGCCTTTTGTTGCATATGCGCAATCGCGCCTGCTGTACCAAGCGCACCTATTGCTGGCGCTAAGTACTTAAGACGATCTTTAGGATCAATACGTTCTAAAGTCTTTCCATACTTAGATCGTATTCCTCTTGATAAAGCGTATGCTGCGCCTGCACCCGCTATTGTACCACCGGCTATAACACCGAGATCTTTCATATGTTCTTTTGCGTGATTCTTTTCTCTGCTCATTTTAATCTCCGATGTCCATCTTAGGTGAGAACATTCGTTGCGATGTCTTTAGTTCACTCGGCCATGCTAACGGCATACTAAATTCAATATCGCCTTCCGATATTCTAGTAAGCGTTACTTCTTGTCTCACAGGAGAGCGAAGACGTTCTGAATTACGAACGGACTGTACTCTCCAACGAGTACCTTCCTTCTCTACGATTAAGTCTCCGATCTTTACAATAGGATCGATTGTCATAATCGCATTTGTAGCTGCTGGGCTAGTAATCATCATCTCGTTTACGCCTTTTACCTTATCGAATGGAAGTATGTTTACATACGATGCCATAGGATAATGGTATCCGCTAAGATAACCGGTATTATAACATAATTTACATGATGTTACTTGCCTACGTTGTGTAAGCGGGTCTATACAAGTACATCGTTGCCCAAATGTACGAACGGGAAACACTAGACATGGACGGCCTGTAAACTCTCTAAGTTGCATAGACATAAGCCGTACCATCTCTTGCGCTTCTAGTGGTAGCTTTGCATTAAGAGTTTGCGGAATCGTTTCTATTACTTGATTTGTCTTAACGTTGGTAAGTCGTATAAAGTAATGTAAAGATCGCCACGACAATCTACGTGGTGCAATGTTATCTACCGCAATATATCTATCTATAAATGGACCGGCAATAACCTCGAATGGTCCGCCACTTGATTCCCCACGCAGTACTTCGAATTGGTATTGCATAATATCTTCCGAAGTAGACGATATCTCCCAACGAATTGTAATCGTATCTAGCTGTAATGAATCGAGGGTAACGGATTTTATCGAAAGCATTTTATAACCTTGGGTTTGGTTTCTTATGTCGAGTGAGCAATCTTGCGGGTCCTTGAGGATTCATAAGCGCACCGGCAGCACCGCCGGATACGGCAGCAGCAAGTGTACTTGCCACCGGATGTTTACGACTGAGGTGATCAGCCTTAGCACGTGCAGTATCGATTGTGTGGGTTACCTTAGCAACTAAACCCTTCGGCTCTTGTGCGGGAGGCATTTCAGTTGGTTCTGTGTATTGCTTACGTAATACTTCAGATGCTACGCCGGCTACACCGCCAATGATCGCACCATGCAAACGAGTGTTTCTAAGTAGCGCTTCAGTAGACGCTTCTTTGCTAAACATCTTACTTTGATTAGCACCGTTTAAAGATCCTTCTAACGCTCCTGCAAGTCCGCGATGATCTGCTAGATCACTTGGCTTTAAGAATAATCCCGCAACCTTTACAAGTCTACCGCCGGTCTTATTCATATAATCGCCTGTACCGATCATACTTGCGCTTGATGCTGATTCAGGTACGTTATCCTTTACGTTATCCATCAATTGATTGGCAGGTCTGTTAAACATTTTATTCTTCAGTTCATTACGACCTGTAGCTGCTACGTACTTTCCTCCACGTACCATCGCTTTGTTTCTTGCGCCACGCCCAACTGCGAGAACGGTCTTGCCTCCGCTATAAATTACGTCGGCTGTATAATTTCGTCCGGGTACCATACTCAAATCTACCGCATTGAATCCATCTCTTATTAGATCAGGATCAAACGCTGCTTCTTTGTACAATACGTTTACTAAACTATCATCAAGTAGGTTCCAACTCATTTTTTAAATCCGTTCTGCCAATGGCCAGTTAATCTGGCTTTAAGCTCTTTGTTATAATCGTCTTCTGGATTTGTATCCATGTAAAACAAATTAAAGTTATCGTGGCTATCGGTAATGATGTTGATACCAGTAAGAAGAACTACGCCCTTTGTATTATCGAAATTCTTATACTCGCGTACAAACTCCGCTAAACGCATTGGAGCTGCGTATCCTGTAAATACTGCAACTCTAAACATCGACATACGTAATGCACCGATATCGGTAACACCGGGAAATAACAAGTCAGTCACTTCAAGCGGATCTTCTGCTGTTCCAGCTGCCGATGTGTTTGGTACATAGTCTGCGTCTTCATAAGTCTTTTTAATGTATGCTGGTACATCTACTGCGTCTAAGTCTACTGGTTTAGGTCCGATTAAAATACTCATCTGTATACCCTATCGAAAACATCGTAATATCCGCCTAAGAAATAATAGTCGGACATAATCGATTGGGCGTCAAAGCCCTGTTGGAGATTTTGAGCCATTTTGAACTCTTTTTTCTTTTGTTCGTATGTAGTGCGAAGCATACTGATCCATTGCATAATCATAGGCGCTTTATCTGACGCTTGTACACTAATACCACCATCACTATAACTTAATTGATTACGCATTTGCAACAATCCGACGGATTCTAGGATCGCAATTACTGTACCGCGTAGTAATAAGTGTCTATATGGAAATGTTTCTACGCTATAAAATCCGAGCATAGGTGGCGTATTGCTTATATCGTCAAGCGTATCAATAACCGCCCATGCAATCAGACGGTCGCTTGTTTCCACTCCGTCTATTAAACGGTTCAACTCGGGGAAGTCCCTCATATATTGCCTGACCTGCGAAACGAATTTCGCTAGGCTCTGTTGTTGTGCTAATCCCATCGTCACGCTCCTTACTTTCTTGTTTATATTCGTAATTTATAGCATGATCTGTCAAGGATTGTTCTATTTTTTCGGAACTTAATAAACCCGACTCTACCATTCGTATTACAGTAGCGTCATTTACATTAAACTTTTCACAACATCCGGGTAATACCATAACGCCATTGACGGATACTTTAAAAGGTGTATTGTTAAAATAAACGGCCTGTTCCATTACTTGCGTCTCCTACGTTTTGGCTGTGCTGGAGTATCGTCAGAACTTGGGCTAATAAAATCGTCCGATGATTCTTGTTCCGCGTGATCTACAATTACGCTTACATCTTCAAGTAGTACAACAGGATTTGGCGATTCATCACTTACAATATCTTCGTCCGTAACGACTAACTCTTTTGGAATAACCTCTTCGATTACAAGTACGCTTTCTTTAACTTCTTCAATCGGTGTTAGGTTAGTAGGATTATCTACGCTTAGTCTTCTACAACTTACGTATGGACTTTCAAGTAAAGCCTTATTCATATCCATAGACGCGTCGCTAATATCTACGGGTCTATTTGGAAGTAATTTAATAAAACTACCGTCTGCAAGTAGTACGCCGGGCATACGCATTCTTACGCCATTGCGCCAAAAATCGATTTTACGTGCTGTTTCTTTAGCTACTAATCTGTACATAAAAACTCCTGCACTGTCCGAGAGAAAGAGGTAAAGAACTCAAACAGTGCAGAAATTCTCTCAAGCAAAGTGCTCGATCATTTTAATATTTATATGTGAATAATCAAGTAAATTATATATCGTTATTAGAATTGTGTAACGACTGGATTAATGAAACCATCGCCAGCACGGTTACGAGCACGACCAAGTTGTTCTTCGTCAGCAGGCAATCTGTCAGCAAAGCTAAGGCCACCAATTTGAGCTGTTTCGAAACCGGGTGTAACAGAACCGCTATACAATTCCATCTTTACGAGAGAATTGAGATTTAGGAACGCCATACCGATGTCTTCCCAACACCAGAATGTGATCTTGTTACCAATTTTATCGACATAGAATTTTGTATTGTTCAATACATAGAATACGCCTAAGAATTCGGGAACAGTGAAACCGTAAACATTACCACGACGGAGAATATCAGTCTTGATAGTACGTACGAAACGACGACCGAGAAGAGTATTGTATTTATAACCTTCAACGACTGTTTCAGATTGAATACGATCACCCATATCTTCGATTGTCCATTGAAGAACGTCATCGTAATCAGATTCGGTAAGCAAAACAAGTTCGAGTCTTAAACGACGATTTGGACCAGACATCATCTTAAAGAAGTTGATAAAGTCTGGACGATTTACAGGACGTACAACAAAGTCGTCTTGTGTAGCTGCGAGTGCGAGTTGGCCTTTCATAACGGATGCGTTTTGATCTGGACCGTTTGCAACGCTAGCTGCGTTAACGTTTGATGCACTAAAACCGGCTTGAGTACCAAAGGACTTTTCGTTGCTGTCCTTTTGTAATTGTTGGATACCGGCTTCTGCATACAATAAGAATTGACGATCTTCGATTTCTTGAAGATTGTTTGCGGATTGTTCTTCAATCATTTTGGTGATTGGCATTTTATACGCGAGCAATTCTTGTTCAGTCTTTTCGAAGTGTTCAGATTCGATTGTAAAGAATGACACGGCAACACGAGGTGCACGAATGTAACGAGCTCTGGCTTGACCACGGAAGTCAACAACCATTGCGCGTGATTCAGGTTCGAGTTCTTCGATCTTTACGAGGCCATCATGTTCGGTAGAAACTTGACATTCTGCGGGAGTAATTGGTTGTGGAGGCAAGATCTTTCTTGCAAACGATACTTCGCGCAAGTGATCTCGGATAACCCCACCACCGTAAGCTGCGAGCTTAGAACGACCTTCTTCTGTACCAAGCTTTTCAACAAATAAACTATTAACCATTTCGGCGCTGTAATTCATACTACTTTACTCCTTAAATACCGAACAAGATACGAACACGCATATTAGCGCCTGTACCTGTAATACGAGAGATGTAACCGACTTTGAATGCGCCGGCTGCTACTTGTGCTTGGCTAAGAACGCCGAGCCCCGATTGAATGTAAGCACCTGTACCGAAATCAGCTGATGCGAAATCTTTATGATGTCTTACACCGAAAATACCAACAGCCTTACCAACGTCAGCGGATGATAAATCATCGTCTTCATCATTGATAAGTACGCCAGATTCGTTACGGTCGAAAATCATAGTGTCAGCTTCGTAAGGACCGAATTGCAAAATTGGAATACGCCCAGAAGTAACAACGTCACCTCTACCGGTTTCCGAGAAGTATGCAAAGCCGGGAGCTGTGCTAATTGAGCCATCAGTACCGTCATTTTCGGTAGAAGATGCGCGCAATACGCCGTAGCTTGCGCCTTCGATTTTCAAGATCTCGCCTGTGCTAAGAGCGTTAGCAGTTTGGCCGAGAAGCAAAGCATTATCGCCCTTCCATACTTTGGATGGGGCGTAAATTGAGAGAAATGGCGAAACCAATTCAAATGTTTGAATAGCCATGTGGACTCCTTAATCATCACCTAATAAATAAGATTCTAGTTTAGATCTAGCGCTTGTAGCGACTTGACCTTGCTCGTCTGAGAGATTGGCTACGTTAAAGGATGAGCTGCTACCCAACATGTTGATAGCTTCTTCAACCGCATACATACGTTCTGGCTGTTGGTAGATCGCATTCGCCTTAGCCTCGATATCCGAGTAGTCGATGTGACCTGCATCAGCCATACGTGCTGCAAGTTCCGCCGCCTTATTCATGTGTTGAATCTCTTCGAGTTTGGAACGAAGAGATTCAATTTCGTTTTGTTGTTCTAAAAGTTTGCTACTTGCAAGTTTGATTAACTCGCTTGCTGCTCTTGTAGATGCGATTTTTTTCATGAGTATGCTCCTATAGTATGTTTATACCTTAGAGTTATCACACTTTAAACGACTTTTTTCAAGTTGTATAAGTTATCGCCCTAAGATATTCGCAAGTCTGTTACGTGCTGAAGGTTGCGAGAATTGTCTATCTGCCTCGATTTGCGCCATTTTAACTTGTTCTTCGTTAATGGCTTGTTGCTCATCGTTATAGTAAGACACAAGCAATTCAGCTTCTGCAAGCTTTTCTTCTGCGGATGGCTCTAAGTCATCCAAGTTGTCCGCAATGAAACTAAGCGCTGACGCAAGCTTTTCGATTTCACTACTGTCGTTTGTGGCTCTTAGGTGGATATGCTCGGTTGGAGCACGATCTTCGGAGTATGTATCTCCGAACTTAAGAGCATTATCAATCATATTTCGAATGTCGTACATAGTTTACCTCGCTTGTGGACCGTACGGTGAAATACCGATGTCTTTACGAATCGGCGTAGGGCCAAAGCCCGTGTTAATCGTCTGTCCCGGTGGAGACGGTATAGGAGGAGCGTTCTGCAACTGTTGATAAGGTAAAGCCACCTTTGGAGGCGGTGGCATAGCCGGAGGCATTTTAATACCGGCTATCTTTTCAAGCTCGTCAAAGAACGCATGCCAAACCGCATATTCCATCTTAGTATCTATCGAACAATGCGTTGATGATGTGGAGAGCAGCGTAATCTAAATCTTCGTTGTATTGTGTTAAAGCAAGTTCTGCAACTTGGCTATTAGCTTCAAATACGTCTGGGAATGACGCAAGCTTAATATAATCAGGTTCGGTATATTCCATGGTTACAGGATCGATACCTTCTTCGATTAACCATTCACAAGCACGAAGTTCAGCTTCCTTTGCAAATTCGGATGGTGTTAAGCTTTCGATGTAAGCGAGTGCAGGTTCATCATAATCTACGAGAATGCTTGCTCTCTTTTCGAATACTTCGTCGCCAGCGATTTCAAAATCTTCTTCGCCTTCAAGTGTTTCGATAAACCAAGCATTTTCGATATCTTCCATTGCGGATGCTACTTTGACTTGTTCGTCTGACATATATTCGTCATCATAGAAATCGTCATAGTCACCGTATGAAAGAGAATCTAATTCGTCTACATAAGAACGAGCCATCACTCTACCCATTACATCAGCTTCTGCAAGCTTTTCGTGGAAATCTTCTTCTGCATAGAAGTCGTCGTCTTCATAATAGCCATAGTCATCGTCTTCAAAATCGCCATCGTCTTCTGACAATACGTATTCTGCAAACTTAGCAAGTTCATAATCATCGAGTTCGTCTAAGTCGATACCAGCTTCTGCTGCAACGGCTTCTACTAATTCGACTTGAGCGAGCTTTGTCATTTCATCATCTTGGCCATAGAATTCATCGCCATATAATTCGTTAAGTAACATTTCGTCCATAATGTTTTCTCCTAATGTTTGTTTTCTTTATTATAGAGTATCATCGTTTATTAGCAACCCATTCAGCTAAGTACTTTGCGATATTCGGATTTTTTTCTACGAATTTAAACGCAAACTCTTCTGGAGTCTTTCCGTCACAACAACAGCGATTCCAATAGGCATGCGAAAAGTAAGCAACAGGTACGTAGCACAATGACTGCATAACGTCATCATCTAAATAACTACCACCGCGAATCTTTTCAATTTGCGAAAGCATGTTACCGCTACTAGAACCTTGCATTAAACTTTCTATATTGTCAAGTAAATCCGAACGATAACCGTTATACATTGATCCTATACGATGAACGATTGGTGGCATATCATCATCTTCGGATTCCGAATAGCTGTCGTCAAATTCCGAATCGTCTTCGTCGTAGTCATTTTGTAGCGGTAATTTAACGGCAGTAATACGTCTAATCGCAATCGGTGTAATGCTACTACGATGCTCAAGCATAGGCCCGAGCATGTCCATCATACCGGGAGATATACCGCCTGTTGGTGATATTGATATGCGCATAGATCTTACGATAGGTCTTGGTGTATTAGGATTAAACACATGGCCTTGATCTTCTAACTTATCGGCTAGATTACCTTGTCCGGCTCGCATTAGCAGTGTACGCTGAAATTCGTTAGGCTTTAAAACGATACCCATCGATCCGGCTTCTGATAGTGATCTACCGATATCTGGGGATGACGCAATACGCCCAATAATAGGACGCGGTAAATCCGGATCCTTGCCAACAAGCATAGGAACTGCCTTACCCATAGGTAAAGAATTAACATCTTTAAAGATATCGCTATGCTTTAATGTTTCAGCGATTTTATATGCAGACGATTTTTCCATATTCGCTACAACCTTATTGTCCTCGTTTTTAAGTATGATCGCAGGTCCGTGCTTAAATACCAAATTACTATTCGGAGAATAAGCGAGAGATGATACAGAACTAAACGCTTGCTCCCTGTCTCTCTTTAGCGATGTATTAATCTTACCAAAGGTAATAGGACGCGGTGTGAAGTGGCTTTGACGTTGTACCTTCTTTTGTATTCTAGGTAGAATTTGTTTCATAGTCGTTCCCGACTTTTTACGCAAATTCTTAGACAAACCTGCATCGCCTGCTGTCTTTTCAATCTCTGGTAATTGTCTTGGAACGTAGTGTCCGCGATAACTAGCAATCTTCTCTAGCACAAAGCTAGTACGATCAGCACCGATAAACACAAAGCTAATGTCAAAGAACTTAGGAAATTCGTTGTACACGAATACCTTTCTACCGTCTGGGTATATCTTACCCGCCTCGTTCTTCATATGTTCGCAGTAATCTGGTCGTGTCTTTGCTTTATTGCCGCAAATACTACAAACGTCATAAGGAACACGGCAACCCATACTTGTAGATGGGTACTCCCCCGCTTGTATTCTTTCGAGTACTTTACCGCCACCATTGCGCATACACTTTTGGTGATCAATCGCTACGATTAGCTCTACACGTTTCATCTTATTATTTAAGACGCTGAGTAGAACATCTCCGTACGCTTTCTCTGGATCCTTATTTACGTGATGCGCAAATGCATGTGCATTTAAGAACGTTTTATAACCGTGTACATGTTCGTGAGGTGTAGTGGTATGGTCGTGTGATAGCCCATTCCAATTAAAGAAGTCGTTGTTTAGATTAGGACCGTAGTACTCGCCCGCACCTAAGGCGAGAATATGAACGTAGGTCTTACCGGGATCCGGCTCTAACTGATTCTTATACGCAAGTATTTCAGGGTGTATGCCGGCAGTCTTTTCTAAGTATTCGCTATGACCACCTGAAAAGTCGATCAAATTGAATAAAGGCTCTCCGTATAAACCCTTTGGTGCGAATAAGCTCTGCTTTTCGATCATTTTGTTCTCTTATTTGGGTCTGCCTTGTTTGCATCAGCGTTGTACATAATAGAACCACGTACGCCACTGGAAAGTTCCCTAAGAGCTGCAAGTTCGTGTTCTGTTACGCCAGTACCACGTAATTGGCTAACTGTCTTAAGCTGATTAATGTCCATGCTACCGCGTTGTGCAATATCACGAATCATTTGACCGCCGACTAGCGGATCTTCAAGTACACTTGGAGAGTGAATCGCTAAAGAGTTATACGCTACATCAAGGCTTCTCTCCGACATCATACGAAGTTCGGGATGTACTTGTTTCATCGCATTTAAGTTCTTTTGCTTATTCGATCTCACACGTGCTGCAGAGATTGCATCGAATAGCTTTGGAATACCGTATGTCACGGCAGCTGCGGCTGTACCGCCAATTAAAGCGTCCATTGCGGTAGCGGCTGTTTTAATATTTCCGTTAGTCTCTAATTGTGCTACGGTACTTGCTACCTTAGTCATAATTCGTTCTTTAACGTGTGGTGGAAAGTTGTACTTATTTAAAACGCTCATATGATACTCCCTGCTGTATGTAATACTTTCTTTCGTTGATCTTCTAAGTAGATGGTTGCGCCTCTCAAACGTTTAGCTTCCTTTACTAATCCTTCGACTTTACGATATTGAACACATAAAGGATGATCTAAGTTAGGTACCATGTTTGAATAATCACCTACATCGTAAATATCCTTGGTTGGATTTGTGTTTAATGTCATCGCAACCTTTTCGAATGTGCCGATGTCTTCTGTAACGTGTAGTAGCAATTGTAGTACAGGACGTTCTCCGCCTTCTGCTAAACTTGCTCTTTTACACATTTGTTCTAAGCGGGCTGTCTCGTATTCCAGATCGCTATCAACCTTTTGTAACCAATTACCGATGTTGCTTTGCGCAGAATCGATGTGATGTAAGGTTCTGCGAATCTCTACCATTGCAGGTACGTCTGTATACGAACTTGTCTTTTCGGTGGGTGTGTAATCGAAGGCATTTGTTTCATATCCGTATGGCTTATGTGAGTAAGCTTCATCTCGATATTCTGGCTCTTCGTGATGTGGCGCTAAATTACGTATCTCGTTATAATCTGCTAAATCGAATACAACGTGCTTTGATGGACCATTCTTGAATAATTCTTCAAATGTGATAAGATTTGTGTTCTCGACTACTCTTTTCAAGTGTTCATCAGTAAAACCGTTTAACCCACGAGTTACTTCGGATACCGCTTGGTTAAGAGGCATCGCATGTTTAACAAACATGTCCGATGCACGCTTTCCATATTGTGCTAATTGTTCCTTATCGTACATGGAGACTCCTATGATTGATATTGTTCTAAATAACCTTATACCAAGTTCTGAGGCCGCTGTCTTACTAAATTGTGACGAGCGGACACTAAGACGACATAGACGTGCCGGCGCTCTTGTTCGGCATAAAGTCAAGGGCAAAGTATACTACAGTATAGACGACATCGCCAAACTAAAGTCAATTAAAGAAGATCCGGATGTGAGAAGTAGACATGAAAAACGTATCAAGTTCTTAGAATCTGAAGTACGTATGCTACGCACACAAGTAAAACTACTCGTATCGATTGCCGGATTTCGTACAAATGACATCGACAGCTTATCGCTAGATGACGCTAGACATATTAAGAATAGAATGAAAGACGCTATGACTACAAACAATTCGATTAGCGAAAGAGATTTACTATCGTGGGTAAACGATATTCGTAGATTCTCAGGTAATGTAATCGAGATTATAGGTACAGGATTTATGCATAGATTTGTAGATTATTTAATTGCATGTGCACGAATTATGAAAACAGATAAATCTCTAACAGCTGCAAAACAACTAGAGGCGAAACTTATTGACTTTCCTTTGACGGAACTAGAACATCTGGACGAGGCGTAGTCATTTGAGATACGAGAAAGCATAATAGTATTGCGTGAAACGTATCATCTGTTACGGATTTACTCTTTTTATATTCGTTCATTTTTCGTTCTTCTGAGTATTCCGAAAATATGTTTAGCATATCTTGCGCAAACGGCTTTTCCCAATCAAGCCATTTCGGAAACTTAAATATCGTTCTTCTCTTAATCGCATTAAATATATCGCTCATTAATTCCGTTCTATTTACAAGGTATCTCGCTAAGCCTTGTTCCCATTTCCACTTACTACCTGTAATTGACGAATACTGATACTTGAATACCTTTTGAATACCATACTTACGAATGAGCTTATCATTTCTATCGAAACCACCACCGTAGTCGCACCCTATAAATTGTACCTTCCAAGTACGTACTAACTCTTCAATGATTGCAAGTTGCGCATCAGGCTCGCTCTCAGGCCCTTCACAACGCTTTGCGTAAACTATGTGAAAGAAACTATCAATATATACCCCGATTACAATTACCGTGTATGTGTTTTCGCCTGTACCCCAGTCTATGCCCATATAAACTACCTTTCCGGAACATTTTGACAATTGAATGCGTAATGAATCCGGGCCAAGTCCGATTGTCTTTGAGCAGTTTTCTTCTACGTCAAAACGAGTTAAGGGACGAGTACCACTATCGTAGGATTGGCCGAGTACTTCATTATGAAACTTAGCACGAGAGTAAGTCATCTGCTTGTTTAAAATATCATCCCAAGGCATCCACGGTACCATGATTTGAGGAACACGGTACCCTTCCATTGGGTAAGGAACACGTGGATTTGGATTCATACTTGCCCACTGCGCGTCATTGTGCATTGGATTTAATGGTTTTTTGCATTTATCGCATATAAGAGAATGCCTTCCTATGTTTTCTTCACCTAGTACGTTCCAATAACGATAAGCACCTCCGCCACAAGAGTCGCACGGAACTACCCATTCATTCTGCGTAGATTCTTCTACCCACAAACCTTCGATTGTATTATCGAGAGATTTGGGAGTACCTGCGTATAATTTAAACTTAAAAGAACTGTGTGAAATACATTCTTCGATAACAGGAATGTTATCCGTTAAAATATCTTGTATCTCGTCTATACAAACTAAGTCTGCTGGAATACCGCGCACACGGTCTGCGTTTAAGAATGCATACCTTAAAACAATTTGAGATCGATTGATGAATTTCTTTCTAAATACGTTCTGACTTAAAGATGAATTTGTCCACGCTTGTAATCTAACACTTGTTTCTAATGGTTCTCGAATACGGTCGTTTGAGAATGTCTTAGTCTGCTCGTTTGTAGGACTTACGTACAAAGATGTAAAGTTTGGCTGAATGCATGTAAGCGCAAGCAAGCGATTGCCGAGATATGTACTCTTTTCTACTTGACGACCGCACTTTAGTAATACACGTGGTGATGTTGTATCGTATACAGGTTTTAGGTACCTACGTTCTGCAAACGAGAATTGTTTTAACTGCTTACTCGCTTGATCTGGAATAACAACTGCAAACTCTACAAAGTCTGTTGGGTGTACTTCTGTTATAATTGATTTAGATATTTCTACGTCTTGTATGTCCGGCTCTAAATCCCATTCTTCTATGATTGGATTCGGATCTGCGATATACGGACGAACTCGATAACTTTTACTAAGTCCGTCTCGTACGGAACTCGTATTCTTGAATATAGGCATTTAATCTCCATGAATATTGTTGAACGCGCTAACTCGCTCATTCAGCCTCTTGGCTCGATGATAAACTTGGTAACATTTGACGCGATTGATTTAACGCGTGCAAGTGTTACAACTACCGTTGATCCGCTATATGTTTTACTATCTTTTCCGATAATTTCAAATATACCTAAAGAACTACACACGTATCTTAGGCAAGCGATAAGAGATTACGTTAAACAAAAGGAATTATACGCTGGAGAGATTAAATTAGAATACGTACTAACAATTAAACTTTACGCTAAAAGAAGAATTACGCCAGCTTGGACGCCAGATTAACGGCATCTACCTTCAGGCTCTTCGTCTTGATCAATTGTTTCAGGATCTACGATAATTAACATATCGATAACCTTTTGATCGATCTTAGCCACACTCTTATCCGAAACTCTTACGGATACTGGCGGATCTTCAATTGGCGCTGCCATTACGACTGCCATTAAGCACGAAAGTAATACAATGATTACGGTAATAAATTCATCCATTTTTCTTATCCTTGTTTATAAACGACTCATGTAATTCTTCAAAAGGCTTACGAAACAATAACTGCTTTGCATAATTATTATTGCGTAATCCTTTAACTTCTACGTAGATACTACTGCCCTTGTCGATGTTCTCGTCAACGACGTGTTCTACTTTTAATGCTTGTTTAAGTGCGCCTAGGCAATCTAAGAATATATTCTCAATTCTGCCTAGTAGAATATCATCCGTAGATAAGTCTGTACGATAGAATTGGAAGATTAAATCTAATCCTCGTTCTGCAAACAAACAATTAAAATACGGAGATTTAGTCTCGTGGAATTCGATTGGATCTGCTTTATACGATTTATGTATAAATCCTTCGAATGCTTTATCTAGATCAGTCATGTATCTTACCTGAGTGACTATGGTTGGGTCCCGCTAAGGCTACCAACGCGATTGGTTTATTGGTATTTCTCGCCAACTTAAACTGTCTAAGCTCTTCTGCTACGCTAGCTAGTTCTTGATCAGCGGTATTAATAACAACGTGTGCTTTTGCAAGTGCGCTTACCGTATCCGATAACACTTTTATCTTTGAAGACGATGCCGGCCAATGTCTTATTTCTTGTAGCGAAACATACAAGGCCGTCACCGCTTCTTTTACTACTTCTCGAATTGTGATGTTCTGCTCTACACCTATTCGGTAAGACGCAACAATGGCACCGCCGGTAAGGCACGCTTCATAACCTTTGGCGTCATTACCACCTTGCATTGTTTCGAACAATTTACACCAATCCTCGATAGATAAGATATCCACGTTGAAATAATAATGGGAGAATACTTGTATCACTCGTTCAGATAAGTTGTCAATCTTAAACTTAAACGACAAATGATGTACGAGTTCTTTCTCTGGTATCTTACCGAGCAACGCTAGAAATATCTCTCGTCTAGCTTGTGCGTTATCAAGTAGTGCTATACATTGCGTAATTGTTGTATCTGGATGTACAAGGCTATAAATACGAATATCTTTCAAAAACTTAATAGCCGACTCGTCTAGGCTACCGATAAAAAATGACTTAGGCTTCTTAGCGTCTATGTCCTTTTTTAAATCGGATACATAATCTGCGTGTTCATCATCGAGTAATGTAGGTAAACCGAACTCTGCTAAGTTTTCCTTAATCTTATCTACATCGTAATCAAGTACGATTAGATACTTGATGAATAATTCGCTTGGATGACGCATTACAACTTACCTCGTTTCATTGCTACCATCTTTAAACCATTAATCACGTCTTCTAAATTACGCAAGGTTTCCGAGCAAGCAATCTCTGGTATTTCTTTCATACCTACTCTTGACGCAAGCAACAAGTTAGATACCGCATTTACTGTATCTTCGAGTTGATCTAAGTAATCAATGAATGTTGTTACGTTTCTGGGTGTTAAAAAGTTAAGAGATAAAAGCGTATCAGCGACCATAGGATCTTCGAGAGCCGCTGCGTGCTTAGCCATAAATCTCTTATACTTACTTGTAAGTTCTGTAAGCGCAGCTGTCTTTACGTGGAATTGTTTTGGCGGAGTAAGTTGTCTAATTACGGGGAATTGTAAGTACCCACCATAAGTATGAATACTTGCGAGTTTATCCATTGTGTACTCAGGTGCAATACCTGCAAGCGCTAACATCCAAGCGGTATCATGTTCGTCTAAGAAGTGAGTATATTCATACGCAATCTTTTCGAATGGCTCTCCGGATAATGTGTAAGTACCGTCTTGAGTAGCACGAATTGTGGCCATAAGGCTAGATGTCTTTGTTTGACCTCCGCCCTTCTTTCCGCCTTGTTGTTGCTGAGCAGCGGCTTGTTGTTGCGCCATTTGTTGCTGTTGTAATTGCGCAGCTCTTGCCATTACGTATGTTGCGCCACGTTGTGTAGCTTGTGCTGGATCTTCGACTAAAGGATTTGTTTGATGTTTAAATCCGAGCCACTTAGCGTCTTCCGGAATACCGAATACGCTTTCGCCCATTTCAGCAGCAGCGCGAAGGCCTTGCACCTTCATTAGTTGTATTTGATTTCCACCGATGATTGTTTGCGCCATAAACATGCTACTACCGTCTGGCTGTGTTTGTTCGCCCATTAATTCGACTGGAGCAAAGCAAAACGCTCTACCCCCACGAATTACATAGAATACGCCTCTGCCTTGTGGTTGTTCGTTTGGCAAGGATGTAGAACTTCCGATAGGCACACCGGGTATAGACGCATGTGTGGCGTAGTTTGTACCATCTGTAAATACGGCCATGTTTACCTTTTCCATCTTAAACGAAAGAATATAAGGAAACACCCAACCGACTAATTGTTCGTTATTTACTGTAAGTACTTTATATACGCCGAATTGTGACACTGGCATATATTCGTCTGACTCTAATTGTTCTGGCGAAATAATTTCAGCAGGTGGCGCTTGTACGGCTGCGCCTTCTTGAGCTACTTGCGCTTGTTGGTTTGGATCCATACCTTGCGCAGCTTGTTGTGCGTCTACTTGACCTTGTTGTGGTGCAAACCCATCTGGTTGTGCAATCTTTACGGTCATATTCTTACCGCCATCCCAACGATATTGAATAACGGTTGGACCACTTGATTCCGCAGTCTTAATATAATCGCCTTGAAAGCCGGGATTTAAATTAAGCGCATCAAGGAAAGCGCCTTGTACATCACGATCATAAAGAGAACGAATACCTTCGTCTGAGTTAACCCACTTTTCAAGTTGAAGAATTGATTTCTCGTCAACAGTACCGTCGAGTGCGTTTAGCAAGCTTGATGTTTTAACTTGCGATCCTTGAGATACGGCAGTGTTTACACCACGATAGAATTGACCAACGTTTTCCCAAGGAGGTGTAAGCATTGTTCTCATATCGTTTGAACCGCCATCACTATCGGAAGCTGGTCCGTCAAATGCGTCAGTTCTCATAAGCGAGTCTTGAATTCTACGTTCGGTAATCGGATAACCCTTACCGGATTGATCGAAGAAAATATCGAATGGTGCTAACTTCCAATTACGTATTACAACAGGAATACGAATGTAAGGCATTTTAGTAGCGAGTAATGGATTTGACGATTTTGGCTTTGCAATAATATAACCGAAACCGAAACCTTTATTTACTTCTACGCGATCTAATACAATATTCGAATGAAAGTCTTGCATCATCGGAGCTTGTTTATGTAGTTCGCTAAGGACTACTGGCGCCCACTTACTCGAATCATCTGGAAGACGAGTTGTTACAGGCGATGCTGTCTTTTCGGTGAATGTTGGTCTACTATGAAATAGCGGTTGTAAATACATATCTTCTCCTATATGAGTTTAGATTTTGTAGAGTATGGATCGACGGATAATACTGAAAGAGTTTCTGACGGAGTACCTAAACTTGTGTGAGAATGATTTTTCAGTAAGTCGAATAAATTAGAACTAAGAACCGTAGAAGATCCATCAGATGCAGTCGTTAGCACATTAGCCCCATAATCGTTTATTATAAATTGTTTAGCACAAATCTCAACAACGTCAGCAGTTAAGGTTAATTTATTACTCGTTGCTACTACCGATGATTGAGATGCGGATATCGAAACACTTTCTGATCCGGCGACATTAATTACACGAGATGTTAAATTAATACTGTCTTCCGTAGATACTGTGAGCGACTTACGAATAAACATAGCACACACACCTTCATTTGATACATCTAATTCGAATTGAATTGATGATTGTTCCCCATCTACGTACATTGACACGTTTAATCCCCCACCCATAGATTCGCCCGCAAGCATTTGTAAGTAAGGAAGCGAATCAGAAGAATTTCGCTTAAGTCCAAATGAACATGACGTAGGTCCGCCTGCAATTGACGAGTTTACTTGCCACGAAACATTACCGGCACCAAAGTTATGTTCAAAGGACGGTGATACCATTTTTACAAGCTCTTCGGAAGATACAAGCGATAAAGAACACGCAGCTCCGCTGAATATATAAACGTCTCCGTTCTTTCTCAGCATAAACTCGTTTCCGCCACTTGTCGAGAATCTTAAATCGCCCGGTAATAACTTAATACGCTTGTTTAAGTATTGGTCTTTAATACGAGGTGTCTTAAATGCGATAATACTTGCCTCTCCGTCATTCGGTGACATTGCGTCAGATGAACGAGACATAACCCAACACTGAGAATTACGTTCAGGACAAATATCGATACCGCCACCGTTTGGACTAAGATATCCAGTACTGTACGGAATATCTTTATACAGTCGTCCTGTAATATCGTTAGTTTTTACTGTGCAGACGCCTCTTTCAGGATCAACCGCTAATACAATAGCGGATCGAATTGTGGCAGGCGTCTCTCGAATCACATCGTACATTAATAGCTACCCTTTAACTTAGAATCTCCCTTACCAAATTCGGCACCAAAGGCGATACCTGGTAACGGATTGAGTCCGTGTAGTTTACTCTTTGCTCCGTATGTTACACCTTCTGTAACCACATTGCGAATTTCTTGGTAATTTAAGCCGGCTAAAAAGTCGCCTTCTGTATTTAATTGTACAGATTCGTAAATACTCTTGAGTATAGGTTTAAATTCTAATGGAGCTTTCGATTCCTTTTTACGCTCTTCATTAATGTTAAGCGCTTGAGTTCTAGCGATTGATTCTCCGGGTAGAATTTCATACTCGGGATCTTTTATAATCTGTACGGTATTTGTCATATTTCGTAGAATAGTTTCCACGTGCCTTCTACGAATACCGTAAGATCCATATACGCTATGCATTTCCTTAAGTAAGTATCCACGAACAGCGCCCATGCCGGCGCATTCTAATAGTTCGTGTGGATTAATTGGTCCATTGCATAACGCTTGACCCTTAGTAACATCGTCGCCCACGCCTACTAGTAATTGTTTACCAGCTGGTACACGAAACTGTTCTGCGTCAATTGTAATTACATAACCACCGGCTACCTTATCCTCTTCGATCTTTTTAACGGATCCGTCGATTGTAGTAATTGTTGCTTTATTACGAAGTGTTTTCGGCATTTCGAAGATTTCAGTAAGACGGTCAACGGCATTATGGTGAGAACTACTACCGCCGGTAGCAGCACCGCCTGTGTGAAACAACTTCATCGCCATTTGTGTGAGCGGTTCTGATAACGACTGAGCAGAATTAACACCCGCGTTTTCTCCGATTTCATACTCACGACCCATCTCAGTTAATCCTTGGCACTTCTTACATACGCCTTTTGTCATTGCGCATGTAAGAGAGCTACGTACTTTAACTGACTTATGTTCTTTACGAATATCGCTAAGTATATCGGAATCAATTAGCGTATTGTATTTATACGTTTTCTGCCCACAAGTAACAGGTTCACATAAGAATCTACCCTCGGTATCTTTCTCTTCGGTATTAATTGCAACACCGGCATGTGTACCGCAATCATCCTCGGTTACAACCAAATTAATACCGAGATTGATAATATCCTTCGCTCTTGCACCCGGCTCCATTGTACCCTTCTTACGTGCAAGCGTACCGGCACGAACACCGGGTAAAGAATTCCAATAGTCGATTCCTTTAAATCCTTCGGAATAAGCTTTACGAATTGGCTCAGGTGATACGTTAGAATCTGCGTCTTGAACTTGCAGAGGCGCGGATATCATCTGTTTAAACTGTTCGTACTTACCATTTGCAGCGCCACTACCGGCAGTCCAGAGGTACATACGATTTGAATGCGGATTTTCTGCGAGTTTATTCTTAAGCTCTTTTTCGATATTTGCATTAGCTTCGCTAAACACTGTTATTTTATCTGCGTCTGTTATTGTTTTAAGCTTCGCAAGCTTTTGATCTGCTATTTTTAAATGCTTATCACGAATGTCTTTATGGGATTCTAAGTCTTGAAGTCCGACTGATGATCCTTCATCAAACGCATTTGAATTACCAAGCGCTTTCCAAGCGTCTGCTAGTTTAGGAAATAAATCTCGTCTTGTACGTGCTACGTCTTTAAGAACGCTTTCCATTACTTTCTTTGTAAGCGAAGGTCCGTATAAAACTTTATCTACAAACTTAGGACGTATTTCTTCTGGTATTGCGTCAAGTAGTTTCATTCTGCCGATTGTAGTAATACCGTTCTTATACTTAAACCCTTCTCGTAGCTCTAGCTTATTCGATTTGTTTGCCAAGTATGCGTCTACCATATTTGAGAATGATTGCTTACCTTGAAACTTAATATCGGATAATTGCCAAATACCGTATGCCGAATCCCATTCGGGTATATTCATAAGCTCGAAGTCTTTCGCACCGAATAAGTTTTTACTTGGTAGCATACCTTTTGCTTCTTCTACCGCTTTTGGTCCTGCGGGTACAAAGCATGCCATAGTATCACCGTCAAAGTCTGCGCCGAATCCTTTACATACCATCGGATGTATCTGAATAGTCTTTGCGTCAATGATCTTGGGGTAAAAGGCTAATAACGAATGCTTGTGTAGCATAGGATCGCGCTTTAACATCATAGGACGAGTCTTTACGGCCTTTTCAAGTGCTGTTACTACTGTTGCGCTATTAGGCTCCTCTCGGTATATCTTAACGGCAGCTGCCGGACTGTAACCAGCGCCGATGATTTCTCGAATAATAAACGGGCGGTACATAACCATCGCCATCTTTTTAGGAAGGCCTACTTCGTCTAGCGTAAGATCAGGTTCCGGAATGATAACACTTCTACCGCTCAGTTCAATTCTACGACTAATAACCTTACTTTGATAAAAGCCTTCCTTACCTTGCGCAAGGCCAGAACGAGTTTTAGGATTTGTAATATACTGAAGTAAGGACGAAACGGGAGAGCCTTTGTTATCAAGCGCACCTTCTACGTATGTCTTTTTAACTGTATCGTACAATTCGTTTTCTAATTCTTGTCTTGTTTCAGGTAAGCCTTCAGGTGGAAACTCACGTACTTGAATATTTGCCATACCGATTTGTCTGTAAAGCGAATTTACATCTGATGATTTAATATCGCCTAGGTTATCTACCATGTCTGAGATACCGATAGGACGCATGACTGGCGGAAGAACGGGTACATACTTCATAGTATAAGCTTCGTAAGGAGATACGTTTAATCTTTGTAGATTTTTTAATATCTTTAGCTTTTTAAATGTTTTATCTCTATCGGCGATATTTTGTTTTTCGCTTAGCGCAATCAATCGCTTGACTTCTGAATTAACGTCAATCTTGGATAGTGCCGTAATCACCGCTTTCATTCCCGTACCACCGCTAAACTGCATTTTACCCGATAGTACCGAACTGATATCTTTCTGAAGAATGTCGAGTAGAATAGCTATAGGCCTTTCGAATACCGGATTGATAATTCGTGTTGCCAGCTCCATGTGTCCCCACGCCTTACTATTAAACTTACCGTCAGGGAAATCGAATAAACCGCCCTTTTCTTCTGCGCCCGTCTTACCCATAATCGCTCTACTTGGGTTTGTTACTTTGTGCGGACATTGTTTAAGTACGTCCTTATCGGTCATAGGCACAAGTTGAAACTCGTCTGCGTTTCTTACAGGATTAATTCCCATCGCTTTTAAGTAATCGAAGAATTTCTTGGTAGCGAATGTTGGTTGTGGAGATGGCGTAGGCATACCATTCATAAGCGAATACCAATACTCATCCGAAGAGTACTCGCCAGGCTTAGTAGGTAATTCATATGTTGAGTGATGTGTCTGCATTTCTTGTATGTTTGCACGTGCATTATGTGCAAGGAGTGCATACATACCAAGCGCACCCATAGCTTGACCGCCAATACCAGCGCCCTTTACGGCTTGATGATTAATATCATACTGCGCACCTTTAATACCGGGAAGAGTACCGCCAGCTCTTGCCGTAATCTTTTTATCGACTTGGTGTTGTAGTTTATAAATATACTGTTTACCTGCAAGTACGTTTCCAAGCGCTTTATTTGTTTCGGGATCGTAAACTAATTCTTGATCGCTAACTCCGTGCTTTTTCATTTCATCTTTAAGTTCACGTACCGTATCCTTACTGTCCTTATTAAAGTTATCCACGATATAAGGCTTTCCGGTCTTTTCAGCAATCTTAGACGCTGCTACTTCAAGTAGTTGTCCGGGATTAGTACGACCAATAAACCCAATAGGATGTAACGCAACTTCAAGATGTTGACGTTCGCCCTTCTTATCGGTATAAAATGGCATTTCGTTATCTTCCAAGATACGAGTAATAATACCTTTATTACCATACCTACCAACTAGCTTGTCGCCGATTGTCATAGGCTCTTCTGTTCGTACCATTACGCTTATTTTCTTACCGTGCTTTACAACGCGAACAACGGTACCTGGTGGATCCTTTTCCCAACGAACTTCTGCGGGTTTCCACTCTGCACCGAAGGTAGTATTCTTGGTAAGCACTTTAAGCGTTGGATCATATGCTGCTTTCTTAACTGCTGCGATTAATATATCGCCGGATTGTATTTTAGATCCGACCTTTGCAACGCCATCATCATCAAGTAGAGTAAGTCCGCTTTGATTAATACGTGCTGATTGTGGTGCCCAAGATTCGAATAGAGTCTTACTAACTACAATAGAATTTTCGTCTAGGTCTTTCATACCACGTGCGTCTAATTTAGTACCAAGCGGAACGGTTGTATCTCTCTCCATAATATACAAGTGATGACTTGTTAGCTTATTTGCTGCTGAACGAGAGATAACAACGCCGTCTTCGTAATTTAGTCCTCGATATGGCATATAACCTACACGAAGATTGGATCCCATCGCATGAGTACCGTTCTTTGTAAAGTTAGAGTCTGCGAGTAGCTGACCCTTCTTAACCATATCGCCTACTGCTACCACAGGCTCGTGGTGCATAATACCGCCTACTGCATTTGTTTGAAAGTTGTTATACATCTCGTGTGATACTTTTGATGTACCACTTTGTACAACGATTTCTGTTTCGCTTACTTTAATTACCTTACCGTCTACCTTTGCTAAAAGGCTTGATATATCTCCGAGAGCCTTTTCGACTGTATCGCCTGATTTCTCAAGTTTAATTTGAACAAGCGGTTCTTCTCGATTTGATAGCGGAATGGCTTGAGTAGCCATCTTCGCACCCATCATATTACGATTACCGTTGTTGTTATTTAAGAACGGAATTGTATTTGTAGCTACGCCGAACATTTGCTTAGAATTAAGCATGATATACTGAACGTCTTTAAGTGCTACTAAATCTACTTTACCGTCTCCACGTCTAACGCTTACTTTTGGTTTAAGCGCATAAGGTTTTCCGTTTTGAAACTTAATGTCATCTGCGAATGCTACAATCGATTTATCTGCGGTTAAAGGATCTACGAGTTCTACTTTACCGGTTTTCATATTGTAAAGAGTACTCGCAATTTGATCGCCCTTCTTTTGTGTACCGATTGTTTGTTGCAAGGCTAAACCGATATTCTCGCCTTCGCCTGTGTCAATCGGATCAAGGAATGATAAGTGAGACGAGTGTACTTGTACTGCGCTTCCAAGCTGCATACCAGGTCCTGTGCTAATACCGCCCATACCAAGCACGGTTGTAGATGTAAAGTCTGATAAGAACGCAATTGGATTTGTTTGATTACCTTCGGAGCTTAACTGTGTTTCACCACCCTTACGAAAGAAACCTCGAATGTATTGATCAAGCACACCGCTAAGAACATCTGCTGGATTTGTTCTGTCCTTAGTCATACGATTTTTAACCTTCTGTTGTATATCTCGTTTCTTTCTTTGTAAGTAGTCTTCGAGAATGTCTGGTAAATCTAAAAATCGCTTATAACCCAAATTGTTATAAGACGATTCTGGTATCTCTCTTTTAGCGACTTGTACGAGCACTTTACCGGTATCTAGTAATGCATCTGGCGTAAGTGTAGTATGCGCCTTACCTAAAACGTCCATTGTAATACGTGGATCAAGTGTGTGGTTTGCAAGTTCTTGGAATATCAACTGAGCGGCTGTTTTATCGTCTGGAATCTTAACGTCCTTACCGACAATCATTTGCGCCTTAGAAATTAAATTACGTTGCATTCTTGCTGCGTTAGTTTGCGATTTAGCCGACTCGACTAATCCCTTACCCCAAACTTGCGCAATTTGATCGTCTGTTTTTCCAGCACCGTGTAATAAAGTATATAAATCTATTTCTGATGATGATCCAAGTTTTGGTTGTATGTAAATAATACGCTTATCAGGATCAAATCGTAATGGTATTTGCCCACGTCTATCGTTTGCTGCGATTGCTTGTATTTCACCATTATCCGCTATTTTTGTATACACACCTGATAAACGTCTGAATTGGGATGGAATAGAATATTCTCGTCCTTGTACTAAGTAAGACAAACGAGATGTAAGAACGGGTATGTGTCCTATTTGTGTATTCGATTGAGTCGCAATTACCTTACCTGTCGCTTTATCAATAAGCGTCAACTTAGCCGTAATCTTTTCTTCTAAGCTACCGCCCTTGTCTCGTAAGTCTCTTTGCTTGGCAAAGTCTGTTGGGCCTACGCTACTCTGCGAAAAACTAATCGATTCAATCTTTAGTATTCTATGCGAGCTTTCTAGGTTATTAAGTAAATCGGTAATAATCTGTACTACCTTCATTCGCAACTCATTTTGCGTTTTATTAAAATCGAACTTCTCTAACATACAGTCCCCTTTCGGCTGATAGCAAGTCTACCACAAATTGCGTGATAAGAATATAGAAGAGAAACAACTAACTCAAACCAACCTTACTTTTCTCTTCGGTAAGGTTACTTGATGTGTAGGAGGATATGCCATGCGGTATATATACACAAACGACCCCGACTACGACTATGGGGAAGGATGGAAGAAATTCGGCGACCGGTGGTTCTAAAACCCCAATAGCCGAATTTCTTCCATCCTTCTCCGTAAGGTTTTTTTAGCTTAAATTCTATGGGGTGCGCAATTTTAAAAATAAAGTGTGATAAATACATAGCGACAGACGAAAGGATTTAACATGGACAGTCGTCAAAAAAAACTATTCTTATGGTCAGCAATACTCGGATTCGTAGGTTGGCTGACTTGGGAATTAAATAGCGAAGCTAAGAAAGCGGAGATTCAAAGCAATGAAGCGGACAGACGCAAAGCACTTCAACGTAAACACAGAAGTTAACACAGGTGAGCAAAAGCCAAACGAGTATTGTAGTGTACACCCACAAAAGTTTTGTAGCGTAATTAAATGTAGCGATTGCAAGCACTTATACGAATACGTAGATGACGCGAAATGGTTATGTATTGCATGTGTTGATCATAATCGAGATGAGTATGAGATACTGCCGTTTCATTCAAGCGGTAATTGTGATGCGTGTAAAAGACAATCAGTAGCAAGAGCACTCGTTGAAAGGAAACAACATGAGTCCTAAAAAGCCAAGCGATTCAGAAGACGAAGAATTAGTAGTATTTGCAACATACTGCGAATCCTGTATGGATGGAATAGAAGCCGGAGAAGATGTTTACTCCGTTGAACTCGGAAAAACTATCATCCACAAGCCCGGCGGACACGCCATATTCGACTGCACGGAAGGTAATATGTACATACACGATTTCTGTTTCGAGCTATTGCTTAAGAACAGAAAGATCGAAATACAAAAAGAGCCTCTTCGGTGCTCGATTTGCCTCGAATCTATTGCGCCAAACAGCTCGATACCTTATTGCCTTCGGTTAATAAGCGGTGATGTTGAAGGAAACGCTGAAGAACTTGACATAAGATTTACCGAAGACACTACAAAGTATGATTACTACTTGTGTCCAATCTGTGCTAATGACGGTTTCGCTGAGTCAGATATAATCGACACTTGGGTAATGAAAATAGACGAAGAAATATCTAACAAAAAATAAGCGTAAGGATACTTACGCTTGGAGATTTAATCATGACAACATGTATTTGCTGTAACGACGGATTCGACGAAGGTAAGCCAGTATATCGCATTCAAATTGGACGTACAATTAGGCATGCACGCGGTGGCCACTTAGTATTTGATATACTCAGCTCGTCCTTCTATATGCATAGCGCTTGTATCACTCCGGTGATACACAACCTAAAGTATCGCTTCCAAAAGGAGCCTAATAAATGCGGTAGGTGTGGACTTGATTTCCTAGACGATGGAAAGGACTTGATTGTTCGTACGACAAGGGGAGAATTTGTGTATGACAAAAAGGCACTTCACTTCGAAGAGGTTGAAAACACATCGCTAATACCTGATTTGTATTTCTGCCCTGACTGTGCGTATGAGGATTTCGGTGCTGATACGGAATTTAGGAATGAATACGAATTATGCTTGGACTTTATAATTAAACAATCAAGCGCTATTGGCTGATCAAGCGAGCATCTCGTCTTGGCGGACGCATCTGAGGCATAGGCATTTGTGCCGGATTTACAGGATTGGTCTGAGCACCAGATCTCGAATCAAGCATGTTTAAAACCATTTGATGCAACTGTGGATTTGAAACGGACATAGTATTTAATACTTCGTTTTGTCTATCTGAAGGTAAACCGCGTATATATGCGGCTGCTCTCTTTGCGACATACGAGATATCCATCTGTGCACCGTTTTTATTAGCCCCAGTTCTCTCTACGCCAAACCAAGGTGGAATACCGGTTTGAGGTGTAGAACTTCCGTTTCTAGAGTACGCTGTCGCTCCTTGTGGGAAACCAGGCGCTACTTGATCACCTGTCATTGCGCCGTCTGGTAATGCACCGTTGGACGCAAGTGACCCGGTAATCTGTGGCGCTTGTTTAGCTTGCTCTTTCGCTGTCTGCTCTTGCTGCATTTGTTCTTGTAATTGCGCTTGTAGCTTTTGAACTTCGAATTGACCTTGTACTTGAGAACGTTGTGATTCTGCTTGGTACTTAGCGTTAACAGCCATAACATCGCCTTGAATATGCGCTTGTTGTATCTGCATTCTTCGTTGTAATTCAAGCATCTCGCCACGCTCTTCGTCCATCTTTCTACGTTCAAGAGCCGGATCAAATCCGAGATCTTCAAGTAAAGTACGATCTGCAAGCTTTTGACCTTGTACGAGTTGGAAGTAGAGCATGGTACGTTGTAAATCATCCGCCATCTTAAACGGTCTAAAGTCACCGTCAATGGTTGGGTAATTCATATAAGACGCAACTCTATTTAGAATGAAATCGAATACAAGCTCTCTCTGATCGTCGATATACGATAAGAACTTATTATGAAGTTGGAACATAGTAAGATTTGTACCGCTGTACTGAACGCCCCCAAATACAAACTCTGGTGGTACGCCCATACCCGCAATAATATGTTCCATCCAAACGCGATACTCTTGGTGAAGAATAAGCGCTCTACCCTCACCGCCGATTTGTTGTACGCCGAGAGGTAATGGCATGATTGGAATACGATTAGGATCGATCTTCCATTGCGATATTTGTTTCTCCACCTCGTTCTTCCATTCCATCAAATTAAGCATAGAATAAGGATCAGCGTTAGGACTGTTAGAACTAGGAAAGATAATACGCATTGGCACAATATGTTCTTGCGCAATTGATTCTTGTGATCTACGTAGAATACCGAGGTAATGTAAATCTTTAAGAACGGGAAGAACAAGCGGTGTTCCGTAGCCCATACTCTTTTGAGCGAGTGTTGGTCTACGAAAGTGGTACAAGTTGTCTTGACTTAGTACTAAGCGTCTTGCCCTTTGTACCGACTTTACAAATACATCGGGCATATCTTCTAAGTATCTTCGTTTGCCCATACGTATTTCATTGGATGTCTCTTGCGGAATATCGTAGAAATATTCACTTATGCCTGTAAAATCATCGTACTTTACGTCAACTCTTTCGGGATCCCATCTAACTAAACGTATACCTTTTAGCGATTTAATGCTTTGATCCTTTACGTCACAGAATCCGTGATGTCCGCATTTAGCGCATTCGAGTTGGTACTGCATAGATACCCAACGGTACTTAGTAGTCTTCACGTCTTTAATATCGTGATGATGTTTACAATTACGGCATATTAAGAATTTACGAAATGGGAATATAATACTTACGTAGCAATTTCCATAAGTATAATAATCTAGTCCGACTTCAATACGAAATGATTTAAGGTTTAATATCTTTGTAATCTCTTCGTATTTAGTACGTAATGCTTGATTCTCCGTTTTAAATACAATCGGAGTAATTGGGTACTCGGCCATTTTAGAAACAGACGAGTTTACAGCTGGGTTTGTTAAGAAGTAGTACCTACACCAATGAAACATGTTCTTGTACGATGTAGGTAGGTACGCTTGCCCCTGATCAAAGAATGGGTGTGGGTATTTAGGTGCGGTTGTTGCACGACCTTCTGCTCCCGCAGCGGCGTGCATAATCGTACCCCTACCTCCATAGCCTGGTGGTCTACTCATTTATTAGAACGCTCCTGCTGTTGGTTTTTGTCGTTTTGAATCCATGTAGCGTTGATTTGTCGCATCTCCTGACGCTACCCCTCTTGACTTAGATACTCCGGCATCGACTAGTTTACCCGCTTTACCGCCTAAGTATTCACCGGCAACCATACCGCCATAACCTGCGAGCATTGGTATAGCCATACCGCCCACACCTGTCAAACGCTTTGTTACTGCCATAGGAATAGTACCAGCTAAGCTACCAGCTAAACCGCCCGCAACAACGCCAACGCGTTCAGTACGACTTCTACCTTGACCGGTTGGATCTTCGGCTTGAGGTGCTTGTGCGAGTGATGGAATTAACATAGCAGCGGTACCAAGTCTGGCACCAAGCGGAATATGTCTCATCTTAGTACCAGCACCGCCGGCAAGGCCTTCGCCACCTTGCGCACCCATTTCCTTCCAACCTTCTTTCATCCACGTCATAGGATTAGCATGCGACCATTTAGCTTGACTGCCAAGCGCTTTTACATTCTGTCCGAAAGTTAGCTTATCTACGTTTGTATTATTTGGTGTCAGCTTAGCGAGATCTGCACCGCTTATAGGTTTTCCGGTATTCTTTTGGTAAGCCTTGATTGCGTTTTGAACTTCTTCTTGAGTACCCGTTTGAATTGCTTTGCCGATAGCGTCTAAACTCTCAGCGGTTTTATACATTCTTGAAACCCGCATGTTTGATCTCCTGTAGCTGTTCGTTCATTTGAAAGCGCATCTCTTTTCTATAATAGTTATACTGAAGCAACTTTGCTATTTGTATTTCTAACGGAGATATGCCAAGTAAAATCTTATCTTCCGATAATTGTTTGTAAGCATCGAATTTATTTGCAAGCTCAAAATAATCGTATTCCATAAACTTAGTAATGTTTGTACCTCGATTTTCTAAACCTTTTTGTGGCGCATCGATTAGTACACCTTGTTCGTACCTACCAACACAGAAATCACATCTACCGTCCGATAGATCGTCTACGTCAGTGTTTCCGCAGTCATTACACTTATACATAGGCCTACAAAGGTACTGCATACAAAAGGTAAGCGGATCTGGTAAGAAGTTTAACTCCGCATTCTTACCACAAGACGCAATATACTTCTTTACCTCGTCTCCAAACTTTTGTTGCTGAAGTAATCGAAGAATATCCATGCCAGCCATTAGGTGCGAAATCTTACAAGGTGTACTCTTAGTAAAGTTTACAATTACGCCATTTAAACCGTTGATTGTGCTTTCGAAGGATAGCCAATCAGTCCAAGGTAATACCGTAGCAACACCAGTTCTATACGCATGTAATTTTTGTGCATTCGTTTCGGATACCGGTTGATAGCCGAGTTCGGCAATTCCTTGGTAAACGGTTTTAGGCTCCCATTCGAGCCAATTAATACCGAATAGATTGTCGCATGCAATACCTAAGCAATACGCATGAGTAGTTTCGTTGCTAAAAAAGTCTTTTCTAAGCATTATGTCCTACGCATTCTATCTTGTTTATCCTTGATGCCGTGTAATACGCTTGCTGCAATACGATTCATAGGATCGCCTTGTACGCCACCACCTTCCATAACGCCTGTCATAGATGAAGGACCGCCGGAGTAATGACGTGTATGTAATCTTCTAAGTTGTTGTTCTGGAGATTCGTCAAGTTGTTCGCTTGTAAGCGCGCCATCGTAATCATATAAACTTCTACCGGAGTTATTGAGATTGTCAATTACGTTATCATTCACAAGTCTTGCGATCATTTGTTTATGTGGATCGGGTAAAGACATAAATATTTCCCAAGGATTGCGAATAATTTCAATCGCTAAGTCGGGTGTAAATGTTTCTTGTAATATAGATTTACTCTTAGGAGATCTAACCCATACTTCGAATTTATCTTGGCGTAATGAGTCGGTTGGGCCACGCCATACTTCGTCTCTAAGTGTTTCTGCGGTTTTTACAAATACAGTTTGATACGGATCAGGCATACGGTGGTAATGACGTTCGAGTTGGTTTTGTTTATCAAATTCTTCGAGTAATAAAACAATCTCATGCGGATCCACAACTGACGCAATCTTTTGAATACCGTTTAATGCATCTGACGCATATCCGCCAGTTAAATAATTTCGCATGTGAATACCAACGGTAATATCTTCTCTTGGTACGCCTGTGTATTCCTCAACACGATCTGTAACTTCAACACCGTGAAACTCCGCTGCCTTAACTAAGCCTTGTGCAAAATTAACTCGATCGGACACGGTAAAGTCGTTGTAGTATTCGTCAAAGTAGTCCGAAGCATGCTTAACTTGTTGCGGAGTATCTACGGGGTATCGGTTTAAAATCTTCATAATAAGCTCCTTGTAATACGTAACTTATACAATAAGTAGGATCAATTTAATAGTCAATTATCTGTGATAATAGCATACAGACAAACAAAGGAGGTAGCCAATAAATGAGCTATTACACTAAATCATCCGACAAGCCGGATTGCTTTGCGAATGACTCTGAGTTTAATGAAAGTAGTTCTGCGTGTTCCGGATGCGGATTTAGACACGAATGCAGTAAAGCCATAGACGAGAAAGCGAGAAATAACGTGAGCTATTATACAAGACCAAGAGCAGCATCGCCAACAACGCCGGCTAGTAACTACGTATCAACAGGAGTACCCGTAAGACCTGCAACAACCGCTGCAGTACCAGTGGCAGCACAGCGTGGAGGTGTCATACGCGCAGCAGACGTTGACTTTAATTTCAACAAACCTATATTTGGACAGTTTACAACGTATCTTGTTCATGATATAGCACAAGTGACTACAGAGCGTATACATTCGCTCATCGTAGCGTCAAGAGAAAACTATCGACATAAGGTAATGTCCGATGAAGAGTAAAAAGATGCAAGAACTCGCAGAGTTCATTAAGACTAAGCGAATACGCTTAAAGTTCCAAACACTAGTTGACGTAGCAGCCTTTGCTAAAACACGTGGTATCAATATCACGTCCGAGAGCTTTCGATTATTTGAAGTAGGAGAACGTATTCCAAATAAGCAAAGCAGAGCTTACTTAGCTACAATATACAGCTTATCCGACGCAGAACAGTTCGAGTTAGAGCGTTTATGTGCCAGAGCACTCGTTGATAACGAAGGTTATGACGAAAAGCTAATCGTAATTGACTCATCTAAACTTACTAGCTTAATCAATTCGCTTGAAGATGAATCGTTTAAGAGTTTAGCCGATCTAAAGAAGAAACTTCGAGACGTAATTAAATGACTGAGTTTAAAGACGGAGTATCGTACTTATCAAACTACCTATACTTACCAAAGGAAAAGGTAAACTTTAAAGTACTTAAGTACTCGCTTATGGTCGGAGACTTACCGTCAGACGCAGAATTGGTAGGCAATCACGTTAAAGTTCCGCTTCATTTCATGGATCCCATAGAACCATTTGAGGATATTCGTCCTACTTGGGAAAAGCTACCGATTGTATCTAAGACTAAATTACGTCCACAACAGCAAGACGCTCTTTTGTCTATGGTTAGTCATGGTCACGGTATTTTAAACTTAGGTTGTGGTCATGGTAAGACAGTTGTTGCGCTTAACTACATTGCACTCGAACAGGAGAAAGCAATCGTAATTGTTAATCGAGTTAATCTAATCTCGCAGTGGATTGATGAGATTAAAACGCACTTAGATATACCAGAAAGTAAGATCGGTATCGTACAAGGTAAAAAGTGGGAATACGAAGATAAGTTTATTGTGCTCGCATCAATAAACACACTTAGTAGTAAAGCGGATACGCTACCACAAGACTTTGCTAAATCATTTGGCGTAATTGTATTCGATGAGTGTCATCACCTATCCGCACCAATGTTTCACAAAGTATGTCCAATGTTCTACGGTAAAAGACACGGATTATCTGCTACACCTAAGAGAGAAGATGGATACGAGAGAGCTTTCGAGTATCATATAGGGCCTGTACACTTTAGCAATACGTCTCAAGAGTTAATACCAAGTATTTATTTTATTGACACAGGACTGACGGAAGATGACGTAACGGATGATGCTAAGGATAGATCAGGCGAAATACATCACAGAAAGTTATGCGCATGGCTTGGTACGCTAACGAATAGAAACAATCTTATTCAAAAAGAAATAGATCGTTATGTAAGCGATGGTCATAAGGTATTATGCCTTACGCATAGTGTGGAACATGTAAAGCATATGAGCACTTTATACCCAGAAAGCGGTATTGCCTGCGGTGATGTAGATGCGGAACTTCGGCGTGATAATATTGCGAATAATCCGGTTAGCTTTGCTACGTTAGATGTTGCTGCAGAAGCGCTTAACGTACCAGAGCTATCGTGTTTAATCATCATGACACCGTTTGGTGCAAAGACACACGGTAATATACTTCAACAAGCACTTGGAAGAATCCAACGTAAACACCAACACAAGTTAAACCCTATCGCAATCTTTATCTCGGATACGAGTATTCATATGTGTGGCGCTCTTATGCGTCAGTGTAAGAAAAGATTAGCGGAATGGGGATACGAGTATAATGACAGAAAGTAGGAAATATGTCAGAAGAACAAAACAAAAGAACACTAAAGGACATCGTAGCCGATATCGAGGAATTACTTGACGAAACTTGGCGTCAAGCTGATTACTTGTGTTCCGCCTGTCAAGAATTTGACGAGTCCTCTGAAGCGGTAACTACCTTGTATATGACTGCAAGCACAATCAAGTACGATATATACACACTAAGCGCAAAGCTACGAATGTACTGCGAAGACAATAACGTAGAAAACTTGGATATGTTTAAAGACGAATCTGAGGGCGAAGAATGATTTCTCTTCCTGAGTACAATCATTGCGTACAATGCGATCTTTGTAAGACAAGGAAAAACGTTTTAATTGGTAACGGACCCGTTAGACCTAAAGTCCTAATTATTCGCGAAATGCCAACACAGCTTGAAGATAAACACGGAACATTTATGACAGACGACATGAATTTTGTCGTTAGAATATTTGAAGATGTTGTGTTATCTAAGCGCGGTAGGTTTACTCGTCAAGAGGCAAGGCAAGTTTTTATGGAAGAAGCGTTTGTTACATCGGCAGTCAGTTGTCGCGGTATTATTACCGCTGGTGCGAATGCTGGAAATAACCGTGATCCTAAAACACTAGAAATTAAAGCGTGTAGAGATCGTTTGTATCAAGTCATTTATCAAGTTGATCCACTTGTGATCTTAATACTTGGTCATGCGGGAGCAGTATCGCTTTGTAAGCGTACAAGTAAATTACCACAAAAAGTAGGAACAGCGGATACGCTATTCTCAGTCGAAGTACCTGGAGTACTTACGGCTGTACGTTACCCAACAATCTATACACATGCTAGCGATTACGCAGAGAGAATTGGCGATTATGATGACTCAAACGGTGTCATTTCGCAGATTTGTCAAGCGTTTGAAACAGCGTGGGGTATAGCAGATTCACTATTAAGCGAGAAGGTTTAAATGAGCATTATCGAAGATTTATATAAGGAAGTTGAAAAGCTTGAAGAACTCGTTGAGCATGGCGGAATACTTCGTGAGTTTCTTCCTGAGGAATATTGGGACGCTAGCTTGCAACGTTTTGCAGACATTAAGGCATCGCTAGTAGATAAGCGAGATCAGTTGCAAGCAGAAATTGAGCGAGAGAAAACTCGCTTTAGGCAGGAAGCGCAATCCTTGTTTCAAGAGAAGCTTGCAAATCGAGAAGACATGCCAAGATCGTACAGCACTGTGCCTCAGTTTTACGCAATTCCACGTCTATCTCGCGAGGTGCCTTACTCGGTTACCGAAATCCATTCTATCTTTCAAGAGTCCGGACTTAATCCGCCTCCAGTAAAGATTACGATCGATACGGCTAAGCTAGACAAAGAGCAGAAAAAGGTTTGGAAAACTTTGGAACGAGTTGTGGGCGTGAGTTGTATTGTCAAGGAGTCAAATACAACCGAAAGCGAAGATTGAAATTACGCAGAGTAACTTGGGATAACATCATGAAAGGCGAATACGCCCGATAGTGGAGATTTTTATGTCCGACAAAAAGGTAAATACTATTCGTGCGATTGCAAACATAACAGTCGAAACACCTAAACAAAAGACCGTATATCAAAAGAACATCGATATACCTTGGGAGATTATCATGGACGAAATTATTGGAAATGCACTTGCGAAGATTTCTATGACTATGGAAAACAGCGAGAAGAATTATGGAAACGGCGTATCCGTCGCAATCACTGTAACTCTTACCGTAAATCAAGACGAGGCGTCTGTGAAGAAAGCCTTCGAAACACTACAAATCGTAGTGCCCGAAGAATTACGTATATCAATGGAAGCTGCAAAGAGTTTGCGATGAAGAACTTCTACGAATTGCATGGTGCAAAGCTTGCAGTCGTTGGTATAAAATTTTTCAACGATATGTTGGTAATTGATTGCGTTCTTACTATTAAGGACATTCGCACAAACCTTAGTTTTGATTTACCACTCGTTGGTGAGAAAACAAAACACATTAAATCTTATCGAGATTTACTCGAAAAGACGATCCTAGAATACTTGAGCGAAAGGCCTCAGTCATGAGTAGGGAACTTGAGCGTAGATTGATCGGTCGTATCTTACAAGATGGATCAGCAAGACACGCACAAACACTAGGAGTCGGATCCGACTACTTTACAGACGTAAAGAGCGCTTTAGCTTGGAGAACAATTATCGACCATTCGGCTAAACCCGGAAGTATTGGTAATGTGCCTTCGGCTAGAAAATTGATCAAGAAGGTACCCGGACTTGAGATACCTGAGGTAGTCGAAGAGTCGGTTGACGAGATTGTGTCCGAATTAAAGGACGAATATCTTAGCAGAACACTTCGCACAACTATCATCGACTTGGATGAGCTTTTACGTTCTTATGGGCCAGAAGCTGCGCTTGAACATCTCAATGCGATTACTCGTACTCTTAACAAGGGAACAATGCCTGACTCATCGAGACTTGATTTAGCAGACGCTATTCCTCGATTTAGAGAACACTACGAAACAATTAATCGTGGTGGCGGTTTGCTAGGTATGCCTTATCCTTGGGATCCGCTAAACGAGGGTACCGGTGGTATGTCAGGCGGTACCTTCTCAATGATCTACGGTCCGTCAAAGGGCGGTAAAACGTGGATGGGTTTGGAAGTAGGCGCAATATGTCCGTTTGAACGTGGTAATGCTCGTTGTTTAGTAGTATCCAACGAAATGCCTGTAGATCAAATATATAGACGTATATTAGCTAGACTGTGCCGAATGGACTACGGATCCGTAGTTAGAGCCACGCTTGACGAAGAGCAACGTGGTAGAATGTTCGAAGAGCTTAACAGCTTACAATACGAACAGATGGAAGCTGCAAAGAGTACAATTGAGTCATCAAACTATCGCAACATTCGGTGTGTAAAGCCTTCCGCTAGATTTGGTGGAGGCGTAAACGCCATTCGTGCCGAGATAGATGCATTTCAACCTGATATATTGTTTATTGACGGTGTGTACCTTATGTCAGACGATCGTACTAAATCTCGCGATGTAAGTTGGAAAACAATTACAAATATTACGCAAGACGTAAAAGGACTTGCGTCTGAGTATAATATACCTGTAATCGGTACAACTCAATCAAACCGCGAAGGTGCAAAGCGTAAGGCTGGCGAAGATATGGGATCTTATAACGATGTGGGTTTCGGCTTGTCTGCTATTCAAGACGCTGATGCTGTTATTCGTGTGCAAAAGATACCAACACGTGAAGGCGAAAAGATTTTAATTACGCTACCTGCTATGCGTGAGTCAAAGATCGAAAGCTTTACTGTGAACTTTGTACCCGTTGTAGACTTTTCGCTACATCAAGTAAACCTTACGCAAGATCAAGTAGAACATCTTCAATCGCTTGATGCTCCCCAAAAGAGCGATAAACGAGAAGATCAACCACGTAAATTTAGAACTCGTGAGCCGGAAGGTGAGTTGTGGACATCAGAGAACTGATAGCGGAGTATTTCGGTGAAGTAAAGCCGAGTACAAATAATAACGTATTCATTAAATGCCCATCGCCTGATCATCAAGATAAATCGCCTTCATGTCATCTTAACCTTGATAAGAAGGTATTTATTTGTTTTTCATGTGGCGCTAAAGGTACGCTTGAAACTGCTCTTAAATGGAAACGCGCTCCCCAAGAGATCGTTGCCTTGATTGCAGAGTCAAAGCGTGACATGTATACAAAAACACCTAAGCAACAAGAACAAATACTTGATGAGAGTGTTTTGTATGCGTGGGATTATGAGCCTACACCATGGATCGAAGGTGGACTTGATCCAGACGTGTTACAAGACCACGAAATAGGATTTGACACCTTTAATCAGTGTGTCACAATACCTATTCGAAATGAGAACGGAGAACTCGTTGCGGTATATGGTAGATCGATTGGTAACTCAACTGGTCCAAGATACCGTGTTTATAAGCGAGAGCTTATGGACTATTGCCCAGCGGGATACAATCCTCGTTCTCACGACTACTTATGGCGTTACCACCGCGTCCCTAAGTCGGTTGAAAGATTAATTGTCGTTGAGGGGTTTAAGGCGTGTTTAAAACTAGTCGAGCTAGGTGAACTTGGTACGGTAGCACTCCTCGGAAAAATGATCTCGGACGCTCAGAGAGACATGATTGTATCGGACGGACGTCCTGTATATCTCATGTTAGACAACGATGAGGCGGGTCGAAAAGGTCAAGAGAATATTGCGATAATACTAAGTAAACATGGCACGGATACGTGGCTAGTTGATTATTCAACACGTCAACCTGACGAACTTACGAAAGACGAGCTAGAAAGCTCACTAAAGTCAGCATTACCACTACTACAGTGGAGAAGAAAGCGAGATCACCATGAGTCAATGGTTTAGAACATCTCAAGCGTTAAACGAAACTGCCAAGAAGCCAGAAAGCGATGGCATTGGTTACAACGGTAGTTATCTCAAGCAGATTAAACTCGAAGAGGCGGCTACGCCACTTTTATTCGTAGAAGGTGCATATCCTTCCTATGCGGATCCAAGCATCAAGTTACCTTACTTCGAATGGCCACGCCATACATTCAAGGACACAGTGAACGGTAAGCCATTTATTCGTTCGTTCTTATGCGCAAAAGGTAAGGATCGATCCATTCATTGCCCAAGCTGTGAGTTGCAATACGATAAGGAAGACAAGCGCTTTTCAACAAGACGCATGCGCTATTTCACCGTGATTGCTCTCGATTGGTTCTATCTACACACCAACGACTATAATGACGAAATCTATCGTCAGCCTGAAACACCATCTCAGCGAAGACAATGGGATGAACAAGGCGTCAAGCGTGTGTTTGGTAGAGTTGGGTATCTCGAACTTGGTCCAGGTCACGCAGGTCAATTGATCGATCTAGCAAAACAAATCGGTCAAACCTGTGCGATGTGTATCGAAAAGGATAAACGCGCAGCTAAGCTTACGCCAAGCAAGTATGTATGCGAAGCATGTAATCGCACAATCGAAGATATGGAAACAACCGACAAGACTAAGAAAGAGCTTGAACAGCTTGCAGGCGAAGTTTACGCATGTAAATGCGGTCATAGAGGTTTACTACACATCGAATACGAATGTGAAAGATGTCAAGATCCACGTCCAGCCGAGATTTTCGATGTGGTTATTCCACTTGCAAAGCGCGGTAAGGATACAGATACCTCAATCGTTGTGCCTCACGGAGCCGATATTACATTTATCGACCATGTACAAATTCCATTCGAAGGTGGTCAAGTACCACTGTTTGACGGAACACAGTTCCACGAATCCATCTCATCCTTGTATACTCCGCTAAATTTCCACGAATTGTTCAAGGTAGAACGAAACCCAGCGTTCCACCAAAAGATGATTGGTTTAGCAAACACAAGAACAACAATCGCACCTCCACCTAGGAGATAACTAAATGCAATTCGTTTCCCTTCCCCCTCCCATTATAGTCACGGATCCGTGTGAGTTCGATCAGCTAATGAACGAACTTGCGTCTAGGGAATGTGGTTGGCGGACACGACTCGCACTTGATACGGAAACAACCGGCTTATCGATCAGTAATGACATTCCGTTATTCTGGTCAATGTCTGATGGACAAGAACGCTGGTTGTTTTCTTTAGAGTTGATTATGTCGCCATCCTTCCACAACTTGTATACGGATTCGGATCGAGTGTGGGTAATGCATAACGCTAAATACGATATGCATATGTTAGCTAACGTCGCAGTACCTGAAATGCGCGGTAGAGTAGCGGATACGCTAGTTATGGGGTTTATGATTGACGAGAATAGAAAAATTCGTGGTGAGCTTGACTTAAAATCTCAAGCACGTGACTTTCTAGGAATACCGATGAAACCATTTAGCGAAGTATTTAATGTACGTAGTGAAAGCGAAGTTATTCATCGTCTAATCAATGCCCCTCTCGATCTAGTTGCTCGCTACGCTACACTTGACGCTTATGCCACTTGGCACTTAAGCGAGGTGCATGCGGAAGAGATGAAAAAGCTAGATACGTCCGAATACGGAGTAACTGAGAATCTGTTTGGGTACTTTACGAAGATTGAAATGCCGTTTACTAAATGTTTGTGGCGAATGGAACGTAGGGGATTTTGTATCAATACACAGCATCTACTTGATATGAAAGGTCCTATGGAAGTACGTATGCGAGAGCTAGACCGAAAGATTAAGCAAATCGCAGGGTATCCAATCAATATTCGATCCGTAAAGCAGTTACAACACTTCTTCTTCGGCCCTCAAAGTGAAGGCGGTATGGGACTTGAGCCCGTGGCATACACTGATAGCTCTAAGCCTTCTACCGACATTGAAACACTAGAAATACTTGCAAAGCGTGGTATTGAAGCTGCCGTACTTCTCGCAGAGTATCGTAAGCTAGATAAACTCGTTGGTACTTATCTCGAAGGTTTACAAGAGCATATTGGCGAAGATAGCAGAATACATTGTACGCTCCAACAGACAGGTACTGTTACAGGACGACTATCATCGCAAAATCCTAACCTACAAAACATACCTCGTAAGGGGGATGCGGGTAAGGAAATTCGTAAGGCGTTTATGTGTAGCGAAGGTTATGCGCTTGGCGTATGGGACTACGGTCAAATTGAAATGCGTGTTATGGCTCACATGAGTCGTGATAAGCATATGTGCGGTGCAATATCTGACGGACTTGATTTGCACTGTTTTACGGCATCAAAGATGCAAGGTGTTAGCTACGAAGAGGCTATGGGCGCAAAGATATTATCCGATGTCGGAGAAATAGAAGGCGCAGCTACGAAACTCGCAAAGAAAGTCAACATTGACAAAGAACATGCGCTAGCTATTGTCGAAGATCTTAATGTAGATAGAAAACGTATGCAAAGCTTACTCGATGCACGTGATGCGTCAAAAGCGATTGGTTTTGGTATTATGTACGGTCAAGGCCCTAAAGCCTTATCGGAAACTCTCGGTATCACAATCTCGGAAGCGAAGAAAAAGATTAGCGAGTGGTTTAATACATTTCCAAACGTACGTAAGTATATTGACAAGGTACAATACGATTTAGTTGCGGATCCGCAGCACTGCGTAAGAACGCTTACCGGTAGGTACAGACGCTTGACTCAAATCACGTCTAGTAATCAAGGTATTCGTGCTAAGGCAGAACGTGACTCAATTAATGCGCCTATTCAAGGTAGCGCAGCAGATATAACAAAGATGGCCATGCTTGCGATAGATCGTGATCCACTTCTAGGCGGAGATTGTTTAGAAGGCGGAGAACTTGGGGTTAGAATGCTTCTCCAAGTACACGACGAATTAATCGTAGAAGCGCCTAACAACGAGGAGATACTATGCAAGATCAATCAGCTTGTAATGAAGAAAATGGAAAATCCGGGATTGGACCTATTAGTTCCGCTAACAGCGGAAGGCGGGTTCGCACCGAATTGGGCGGAGGCGAAATAATGCATTTTGCACTCAAGAGCTTATTACGCGACGGCAAACTTGTCATTCCTGGCGTTGGTACTTTATTTGTTTTAAGGAGCGGTTTGGGGTATAGTAGAGGTAAGACGACAGTAAATTTCGTCCCCTCTGACGAACTATGCAACGCTTTAAAAGCAGATGGCGGTAGCAATTATGATGGAAAAGAACGCAGTATTAGGCTTTCCTCACGACAAGATGGAAAAGAGAGCATCTAACGGATGTCCATTGTGCGGATCCGCACTCGATGTAGCTGGTAGCTTACCACGATGTCCTATTCATGGCACAGCACCATTCGAATCACTAACTAAGATTGCAAACGGAAAACAAGATCCGTTTCGAGTAAAGAGATAACATGTCTTCGATTAGATCAGTACTTAACGTCCTCGATCTCGACATTCTATTTGACGAGCTAGACAAGAAGAAAAACGAGAAGGTATCCGCGAGGGATATCGACGGTAAATTCCACCCATCCTCACTTGGCGATTGTGGAAGAAAATTGTATTACGCGTTTAATAAGACGCCACCTAAGCACAATATTTCGCCAAGGCTACGTAGAACATTTGACCACGGACACGTGGTACACGATTGGGTACAATCTAAATTACGTAATGTGTTTGATACACCTGATATGCCATTTACGCTAGAAATCGAAAAGAGTATCAATGATACTGTTTTTGCACACGATCATAACCTAGCAGGTAGTGCGGATGCGCTCATTACCGCTACGCGTGATATCAATGACGATATCAAGCAAGGTGATTGTATTGTCTACGAGTTAAAGACTGCGTCATCTGCAACTTGGAATTCACTGCGCAGTCCAATTGCTAAGCATGAAATTCAAGCGAATTGTTATGCAGCTTGCTTTAACGCTAAGTGGATATTGTTTGATTATTTCAATAAGGACAAGGACGTGCATAAACGCTTTCTCGTAGAAGCAGACGCAAAGAGACAAGATGAAATTTCCAACATGCTATTCGATGCTATGTTTACTTGTTCTAAGGGCGAAGAGATTGCACGTGAGCCTAATTCATGGTCATGCGAGTCATGTCAGTATTATTATATATGTAAGCCAGAGGTAGAAGGTGACTAACGTTAAGAAGATTAACGATACCTACTTATCCGTACCTGAAGAGGTTAAACTCGAATTAGCAAAGATGGGCATACAACTCGATATGTCAGAAGAAGATAAACCGCATTTTCGCGGTGATAAGTATTGCGGTGTTCCGCCTAAAAACCTAGACGAACTTGATACGTCAGAATTAGCCGAACTAATGTCTGCTCATATCAGTTGGACTCGGTATATAAACGGTGCATTAAGCGATGCTGTTGTCCAATTAAGATGTAGAGAGGACGCACTTAGCGCAATCAAGCAATCGATTATCAAATCGAAGGGAAAAGATTGCGTAGAGTTTGATGATGACTATTTGATTGCTAATTATAATGTGTTATGGTGGTCAGCCATGAAATCGTACTTAGAATCGGCAGAGACAATGTGTGCGCAAAACTACAAAGTCATCTCTCGTATTGTTACATTACGTGGTCAAGATCAAGAACAGAACATTCGGCTAAATAGCGTAAAGAGTGGAACAACAGATGAATCCAGAACAAACAAGCGTAAACCACGCCCTTGGCTCACTGATAACAACGATTGAAAATATACCCATGCCACCGAGCGTAAACTCGTTGTACTTTACGAATAAAGGACGAAGAACACTTTCATCTGAAGGTCGTCAGTACAAGGATATGATACATGGCCTAGTCGCAACAAAGTGTAGAGAGCTTGCTACCGTTTCGCTAGAAAATGTAAGACTCGCAATCAGCTACGATTTCTACTTTAACAACGTAGAAACTAAATCGTGGCTAAAGAAAAAGTCGGCTACTCGGTTTCGTAAGATTGATATTAGCAATCGCGTTAAGGTGCTAGAAGATGGCGTAAGTGAGAGCTTAGGCATAGACGATTCTCAGTTTATGAACATATTACTTACCAAGAATGAAACGGATAAAGATGAATACGTCAATATTCGTATATATAACTGCGAGGTATAAATGCTTAGTGCATACCTAGTAAATATTACAGAAGCTCGTCAGTTTCTGAAACAAGAGACAGGGCAATTCGCTCCACGTCATGCAACTATTTCGCAAATTGATGAAATGCTTATATCGCCCTCAAGTGTTTCTACAAACCAAGAGAAGATACGAACATCTACTCAGAAATACGTTCAAGCGAATTGGCAAGTCCTTCAAGAGATACTTTCGTGTAAAGGTGATTGTGCAAGCAGGGATAATGTATGCACAGACGCTCAAGCAACCATATGCTACAAAACCAATCGTAAAGCGATTGAAGGGTAGCAAAAGAGTATCGCATAAAGTGATAACAGTATACGGGTAATACCCAATAGCTTACGGATACGTACAAACACAAAAACAAGGAGACCATCATGTCTACACCACAAGTAATCGCAATCCTAGACGCAGTTGCATCTGGCAACGAATCACTCACTCGTGAACTCGCATCACGTAGCGATGTCGCAATCACCCACCTCATGCTTGCATGCAAAGACTTATGCGATACAACCGAGCTTGCTCGTCAATGCTCACGCGTAACACCTGCAAACCGCAAGAATGTTTTTATTGACGCACTTGCGTCAGTAGCAATTCGAAACAACTCTCCAATTGTTCAGCAAGAGCAACAAAGCGTAGCAGTAGTCGAAGAGCAAGCGCCAGCCGATCTACCATTTGAGCCAGCAGCGGTAGAAGTGCCTCAAGTAGAAAAGCCTGCGAGACGCAGACGATCAAGCCTACCTCTCGCACAAGAGCCAGCAGTCGTTGTACAAGAAGTAGAACAAGTACCTGTTGTAGAACATGTCGTAGAAACTGTTTCGCAGCAAGTACATACTACCGACATCAATGTTCAAGTCGAGGCTTTGAACGGAGCGCTAGTATCTATCTCGCATAATTTCTCTAAGTTACTTGCAAGTAATTCGGAAATTCTAAATCGAGTAAGCGCTATCGATCAAGGTGTTTCATCGGATCTAAAGTACATCAATGCATCGCTTGATCAAGCACAGCGTATTGACGCAGACTTTCAAGCAAAGGTTGCAAAGTCAAACGCAAGCACAGAACAACGTTTGAACGATCTAGCAGATAAGCTAGACACACTCATTCAATCGGTTGAGAAGTTCAGACTCGGCACAGAGGCGCTTGAGATCGAATTGATTGCGAAGGGTATTTTGGAATCAGCACCATTCGCTGACAGCTGGGCAAACTCTTAATCAGTAAATTGTGAGCGGATACGCCATACTTTAAACGAAGGATTATATCATGGGATTAGATAACTTTTTTATGGTACACGCCGATAAGAACGGTACTGATGAACTAATTGCTTGTAACTACAAAGGTGAAGAATTACCTGGTAGTTTGTGTATCGGTATGTTTTCTTGCGTAAACGAGAATGACGACGGAACAAGCTCAGCATTTCGTGGTAAGTTTTACGGACCTATGGTAGACGCTTTACTGGATAAATCTGGTTGGCTTTACGCGGATAGGACTAAAGACGAAATTCGTAGTGCTTGGGAAAGCATGAAGAGTCGTTACGATTTGGCAAAGAGCGGAGAACATGACGAAGATATTCGTAAATTTCTGGAACCGCTTCACTACGAATACACTAAGGAAGATCTACTAACGTTCTTGACATTCTTCAAGTATTACGCAGAAGATGTTGACGACGAAACATTAGAACTACGTGCTTGGTATTAATACCGAAAGGAAACGTTTATGGCATTCTCAGTACCAAAAGATAGGTGGATCCTATTCTTACTCGCACCAATGTCCTTAGAATTAAGCGATACTGCTACATCAACTCTCATAGACGCTCAAAAAGCGTTCTCTGGGAGAGTAGAACAGCTACTAAAGGAAGATGGCTTAAAGCATCTCGATTTAACATACGATTCTGATGAAAAAGCATCACACGCAATCGATAATGATCAGTACTTGTCCTTCTTAATTTATTGCTCATACGTTGGTCACGGAATTGGTTTGTACGAAATCGATAAGAAGGATTTCAAGGAGCTGGACGAATTGGTAACAGATCGTACCACCGATCGAACACCGAAGGCTATCGATGATCTTAAGGAATTATGTTATCAATTCGACATTCTAATTAATGAACTAGAATACGAACTTGAATCCGAATCTCACGATAACTTATTCTCGCTGTGCACAAACTTTATCGATAAATTAGTCGATACCGAATAGCCCTGAGGGGCTTTCTAGCGGATACGCTTTAGCCTATATTTTAATTTGGTGGGTCGTTATTCAGGTACGCTTTTATGCTTATTGTCGCAAATAGTCCTTCAGGCCTTAGGCTGCTAAACTCTTGCTCTATTTGTCCGTTTCTCATTATGTACTGCATTACGGAATTTTTACCTAACAAATCATTGGTTGGTAATACACACCTGCCTGCATTAATCGGTACTGAATTTAAAACTTGTACGCATGAATTGACAGCAAAAGTTACATAGAAATTCCACTCAATTGGTGATTGCGAGCTTTGTATAGAGTTAGTATCTTTGAGCGCGGATAATATACTAGCCGAAGCTACTTGTCCGGACGCAGTCTTGTTCAAAGTAGGAAACAACGTAGATGTACTAAGCAACCCTTCGTTAGTATCAACGTTATTAACTGAGCATACCGTGTACTGATTTGTTGGTATATGCGATAAATTAGACACGGTAGACGCCATTAAGTACTGCATGCTACTCCCATAAAACTGTACGGATGAGGACGTACTAAGTTTGCCGTACATACTACTTAAGTTAGTCATAAACGAGTTGTCTGTTGTGCTTACGATAGAGCTATACGAGTCGTCAGATTCATACTTAGCACGAATAGAATTTACGGATCTAAGATGAACATTTTCAATTTTACCCATTAAACTGTTTAGGCAAGTGTTTATCCACCAATTACCTGGATATACGAGTACCAAAGTTTCGTCTGTCTCGTTTGTCTGCCACGATAATTGAAAGCAACCTATTACGTAGTATTTATATGATTTACCGATTTCTTCAGATACATAACCAATTCCTACATTGTTGAATTGTCTATACAAAGTATTTGTTACGTTAACTCTAAAATCCGCTCTCATATAACCATCGTTAATATCTACGCCGCTAAGCTCGGATACAAAATAAACGTTACCTCTATATAACGGTTGTACAAAAGATTCCGAGTAATAGCTCTTATTCGCTACGCTAGCTCCTACAGGATCAGACGTCCAATTACTAAGCCCTATGTCTATTGCGGATATGTCTGAATCTACTTGTATTAACATCATTTTACCAGACAGCTGTGGAAAGTTAGAAGATGCAAATCTTTCGTATGCTTCTGAGTCCTTATTAAATACGATATTAGCGTTAGGGTCGAATAAATAATCGTATATATTGAGATCCAAATCCGGTTCGTCTCCTGTGTATCCGTAGATAGATTCCGAGGGTGTGTACATAGGAATTACTCTACTCATGTCCGGTAGATCTCCTACAATTGTAGCAAACGATGTTCCGCCTTGTAATGTAGGCTCAACTGTATATACTTTAGCGTCAAAACTAGTTTCGCGCAGGTATGGAAGTATAACGTTTCCATCTTCATCTACGTAAATACTTCCAGCAATAGAATTTCGGTTTGTGTCGATAAAGTTAAGCGTCTTACTTACGGAAGCTCTATGTAAATTTGCGTTCCATTCTCTTCCGAATACCACTAGCTTGACTAAGTTGGAAAATACTACGGATCCGCTCTTTAATCGAATTGAGCATACTGAGTTTCCTACTGAGTAAATATAACCTTCGTATTTATTTGTTAGCGTTTCAAGTCTACACGATCTTCCTTGGTCTGATCCTTTAATATCGCTAGCTACGTTGAAGTACAACTGAATGTCAGTATAAGTCTGCTGTTCCGACCCTACTTGCAGATCAAATCTATCCGCGGTGATTGTCTTTAGTATATGGTACTCGCCAAGAAACTTTCCGTACTCTAAGTGAGCAGGTAATAACTCGTCTTCGTATTCTCCGTGAGTAAGTTGGTTATTGACAGATGTGTTTGTAGATACGGCTGCACATGTAGTCGGATTTAAATGGCTATCGATGCCACCAACGCTATTAATACCTGTTCCGTTTTTATTCGTTAGATAATCATTTGAGTTTCGATTATCTGAAACGATTGCTACCTTACCGTTAAGTATTGTATTCCCTTCTACGTATAAAGCGGATTGGTCAAGGCAATAGCCTACCTCCGATCTTACTTCTTCGGAGTCATCTCGAATACTCACTAAACCATTTGACGGTGATTTTGCGTCTACATCTAAGGTGCGATTGATTGCTATGGCGGATTCATCTATATCGGTTGTTTTTTCTATGAGTACTGTAGGACGAGTTGAGTACTTGGTCGCCATACTCACGCCTTGTGAGTTTACGTTCTTAATCGAGTTATAGGTAGATGTAAGTGACGGAGTTGTGTCCGTAACCTTAACTAGAGGCACAACGCCGGATGTGCGAGAGATTAATCCCTTGTAATCGCTATCTTGATTGTCTAAGTATATTGCAGTCCGAGAATTATTTGCGTTGATTGTTACTGCTGGATCCGTATTTTGCGTACTAAGATCTACGTAATTTTGTTGTACAATCGATGCATTAAAGTCAGATACCTTTTTATACGAATTAAATTCAGTCATTTCATATAACGTACAAGATGGGCAAGGTGTTATATCTTCCAAGGCTTCGTCTGTGACAACAAATAAAGGCGCTGTATCTAAGAAAGTAATCTGCGCTACATCGTTAATTAAGTTCGACATTGTTCGAGCATACCCAGCTTGACCGGTTATAGCCTCGATCTCAAAGATGATAGTTGACGCAAGTATATTGGGAATACAACGCTTTACTTCATAAAAACCGCTGTAATTTACCTTGTTTAGTATGAGCGTAATATAAACCACGGATCTAGACGAGTGATTGTATGCTGGTATGTAATCGATACCAACCTTTGTGAATTGAGGCGTTAAGTTGTGTACGCCTGTTAATCTAAATACATCGAATACTGGAAGGCTGTATATAAGTCCGGCTCTAATCTGCGAGTTTGTAAAGAACTCTTCGTAAGGAAATGACATGTATAACGATGTCTTACTTGAGTTTGTAAATAAACCGATTCCAAATTTACTAAGCACGTTTAAATCGTATAACTTAGTTAGTTCTGCGGATGATGTGCCGTTTTCGTTATTCGAGATTACTATCTCTTTAACGCACTTATCCCCATTGTTTAAATAAACATGGTTAATCGCTTGCTGCTGAGGTATTCCGAAAAGTCCGCTGATACTTGTATAAGTACCGTCCTTTATATTTAGCCCTGTTTCTAAGTCGATAAATCTACACGAGCTTGTAGTATAAAACTCTACCATTCTTACGATAAAAGTATCTGTTGACGATTTAAGCTCGAAGTCTCTTCCCAAGTCTTGTACTCTAAAATTCGTACTTGGATATACGTTTATAATACCGTCAGATGTTACTACAGTTGACGAGTTATATGGAACACTGAATGGGGCACAAGAGAGTACGAGTAGATTTATAAATCTAGCTAACGGATTATCTTCGTTTACTGTTCCGCTAAATTCTTGTGCAAGCTGTTCTATAGTTTTAATTCCATACACAGTTGTAACTTCAGTATTCGCATCTAGCATATCGGATAATGTTAAGTAATATGCGATTTGTAGGTACTTACTTTTTATAGCCGGAGAGTATATCTCGTTAGAAATGCTAGATATATCCGAAGATGTTAAGCCTTGTCGCGCAATTACGATGATTAGCTTTTCTATGTCTTCGGATGATCCGGATATAGTACTTATTCCGCCTGAGTTAAGCCTTGGACCGAATACGGAGTCCGAGTATGTATCGGAAAGCCTTAGCGCATATGGCGTGTTAGGCATTCTAAACGCAGCGCTTCTACTACAGCTAGATGAGTTCATCAAGGCGTGCAAAGAGTCTACTACGTTATTTAACTGCGGAGAGTTCATACTCTTTACTTTATCGAGTAATTCAGTGATCACGCCGAATAAGTCTTGATCTGAACGCTGAGATTTACGAATAAGACTACGATTATTACTAGTAACTAGCGATCTTAAATACGATATTTGTGGATCGATGGTTAGTATTGAGCCGTTTAATGGCAGTACGAGTGATGTTCCGATTGGTAAGCTATCGCCTAAAAATAAATCGAATGACCCGCTTGCGCCAATCAAGAGTGTATGTGAGTTATCCTTACGCAAAATTGTTGCGCCAAGTCTATACTCGATGTCTTGTAATGGCTCTACGATAAGCTTATCGTAGTCTACTACGGCTGTGATTCTATATCCAAAGCAAAACTTTTCGCTTGTTAAAGCAATAATAAATCCGGGTTGTCTAAGTATAGGCGGTAAATCCTTGGTTAATCGAATTGTTATTTGATCGATAACATTAAATTCGCCTGAGTACTTAAACAAATTAGATCCTTTAAATACGCCTGCTCTTTCTACTTTACCGTATTGTTGAGTTACGTCTTGTAGGTAACTGTTTGCGGTTAAAGTATTTCCGATCTGAACTTGGTCGCCGATGCATATTCTTCTGTTCGATGGATTGATATATACCGAATCTCCGAATGTTGACTGAATACCTGTAAGTCCTCCGTTACTTACGCCTGGTATTCTATCCACTTTTATTGATTCGTTATTGCTATCGTCTGTGATTGAGTACTTTATGGGTAATACGGATGTAGCGTATGTTGCTTGGTAAGCATCTCGGAATGTTGGATATGACGCAGTTAATTCTAGCGGTGTATAAATCGAGTGGCTACCTGTAGCTACTGCTGCTGTATACTGCGCTGAATCTGGTGCACGTACGTAGAATGCTTTTGGGGTACTGTCGTTCTTATATTCGTTTATTTGCGAGTAGGTTTTGTAGGACATACTCATAGACGCGATTTTAGGTCTAGTTTCAGAATCGTTTAAGTAAATATCTTCTACGTTTAGCGCTACGCTATCAACTGCTCTATTAATTGACTCACTTGTGCGATCTTCGTACTTAGAAATATAACTAACCTTATTATGAGAAGGTGCGTCATTTCTTGACGGAGAAGACGACAACTCGCCTGATACGGAAATACCTCTAGGATCAGGAACGGATGAAAAGCCAAATCCATAAGACGCATTTGCTACGCTAGAGTTGATAACGCCTTCAATTCTCATGTAAGTGCTGTTTGGTGCGCTAATCACAAGGCAACTATTTATAATCGTAGCGTGATATACGGGTTTAGTAGTAGCCGGATCAACTTCATTATCTACGTATGTAATAGCGTTAATCATAGATAGTACATGCTCGGCTGTATTCGATGTAAAGGATATAATATCCCATCGCTCTTCGCCAAGTATGTCTACGTAAATAATCATCTGTGCGCTGTTTTTACCGTTAAGCAGATTCTCGCATATGAGTTCGCCATTTACATACGAAAATAGTACTTGCCCTGTTAGAGTAGGTACTCCGTCTGTTTGTATTGTTGTATTTCCTTGTAGCAAACCTCTTCTAACGTACTGATCTTTCATATTAATGTCTAAGCTCCCATATTACTTCGATTTCTAACGAAGGTGTCTTTGGAATAGGATCGAATGCGTGGTATGCAACCGGAGATTGCACAGATGCGCCTATTATCTTAACATTTCTAGCACCGACTGTGAAAGGTGCGTTTGCAGACCCGTTGGTAAACAAGCCACACTCACGTATATTTACAAGCTGGTCATTGCCTGTATTAATATCTTCGGACTTAAACAACGCGCTGTATCTTACGGATGTTTTAAGGTCGCCTTGTACAAATTGTGTTTTTCTGTGGTCGATTTCTTTTAACCAATCTCCGTTGGATGAAAAGGCAACCGGAGTAACGAGTTTAGTTACGCTAACTGCCTCAACTTGACTACCGGTACCTAAACCGATGTAAGCAATACGATCATTACGCATTGGTTGACCGTCTGTGCCGATTGTCTTCATCATACACGAATATTCTCTACCCGTGTTTGTCCAAACATTATGGCCGACTGATTCTTGTACAACCTTTCCGCCATCTCGTGCTATTACATATACATTACAAATTTCTTTAACGTCTGATCTCATCTAATCACCGATTCCAAAAAAGTTGGGGACTGTGTTCGTAAGGCCGTTTTGGTCGATATACAATCTTCTTAACGGTGCTTGACGAATTACTATATACGATAATAAACCATTTAAGTCATCAAAACATACCCTATATTTGTCGTTGTGGTTTTTATCGATAACTCTATATACGCCTATGCCTTCTCCTACATCTTCATTACTTCCGTATACTTGAATGATGTCGCCTGGATATAACTCAAATTCGTGTGTAAATTGCCCGTTTTCAAAGGTTTCCACAAATGACTCTCCATCCTTCTTTCGTAAGCATAGAAATGACGTATCCATATATGCCTTTTGGAATTCGTCTACTGCGTCTTGAAACTCTTCATCCGAATTTGATTCTAGTTCTCTAACAATACGATAAGAGCCTGAAGGCACTCGTGGCCATGCCCATACCTTATTGTTTGTAGATACACATACAATCCTTGACGAATGATCTCCACCTACTAGAATATCTCCGGGTTGTATGCCGGCTGTATATGCGTTTAGTAAGTCTAACTCGCAGTAACTTCCAACGGCTACAACCTCTCCTTCGTATTGTACTTTTGTATCAAGCGATACTCTTTGTATACGAGTATTCTTAGTTCCGCCAAAATTCATAGGCGGATTTGTTTGTACATATCCAGCATTTATGCCTGTAATCTGTCTAGGCGCGTAGCCTTCATCAATTAACATTACGTAATCGCCTTGTACAATTTCGCAATCTATGTCTGAGAGCGGAAATCCTTCCTTTGTAGCGTCCAATTCAACGATACCGCTAAACATCTTATTACGAATGGGTCTAAGTATGCTAAATGACGCAGATGGAATATCGATCTTAGCGTTTATCTTGATTGTGTGATTGTCAAGTATCGAGTGAATTGGGTAAAAGCGATTGTATGCGCCTATGTTAGTTCTAAATACAAGCAAGTCCGGATTTTCAGAGCTAGATGTTCGTATTTTATACATGGAATGTACGTTATTAAAGTTAGTATCAAGTGAGTGTAAGGTACTAAACGAATTGTTTATTGGCGTAACTGACGCATTACTGTCATACTTGTGATTCAGCTCGATAAACGAAGGCTCATCGTTAAACTGATATCTCGATTTGATAAAGTTAAATACTTGCGCTGTGTTTCTTTGTAAGTATGGATTATCGAATATCATCTTTTTCAGATTGAAGAATACGTCATCGTCAATCTTAATCTCGTCTGTTAAAAACTTTAATAGCGTAACAATAAACTGTGTATAAGATGGTTTTATTTCAAATATAAAATCGCTGATAAACTTGTAGGCGTTGCTTGTCGAATCTACGGAATCTACGTTTATTTTAACCTTAAACTTATGTCTATCGGCTACGTCTTTAAGTTGATTGATCGAAACATCCTTATATAAATCGGCTACATAGACGCCTAGTCCTAAAACTGCGTACTGTTCTACGATATCATCTACCTTGTATCTATCGCCTGTAAGGTTGTTTATGCCTATACCCGTCGTACTAAAGTCTCGAATGTTGTTTATTGAAGGTAATTTAAACGATCTGAATAATCCTGTAGGCTCGTCATTCTCGTCTAGTTCTTCAAGTAACATCATAGATTCAATCGGAGTTCCTGTAACTGTATCTACTTCGTAATCTTCTACGATATCAATAACGCGTGATCTTTTATCTGTAAAAGGTACGCCAGCGATGATTGATGTCGCTAGTTCTATATTACGTATGCTAGGTGAAGACATTCTAGCGAGGAGTAAGCCTAAAACGGCACTGTAATAAGATGTACTTAAACCACGCGAGAACCAATCATCATATTTAAACTTTAGTAAGGATCCGAAATTAAGCTCTATAGTATCTCGATTATCTACGATTGATGATTCTGCCCATAATCGATCAATAATTGTGTCTTTAAGCTGAAGAGAATTATGGAATATGACGAATTTATTCTGCCTCTTTGATAAACGAGTAATTACAAAGTCAGCCTTTCGAAAGTGTGGTACGTCCTTATCTATTTGAATCGATATCGCACTGACGCCGATGATTGTATAGTACCCTTCCGCCTCTCCGGATTTAATGTACAAGGTATCGCCAGCTTGTATGTTTGCTTGCGCAAAGTTAAATGTAGAACAAATCAGCACATTATTCGATAAGGCGGATCTACGTATACCACCGCCCTTTATTTGTTCTGGCTCTATGTAGTAGTGTAAGTTTTGAATTAAATCGAATGGCTTGCGTTGCTGCTTAGAGCTAAAATCGGTTAATAGATTTGTACCGTCAAAGTGTGTCTTTTCGATAAATTCTGTAATCTTTGGTATTGAAACAATGTCCGAATCTATTGGTACTCTCTTTGTACGAATGATTTTTTTAAGCGATATACTATATTCTCTACTGCCACCGCCGACTGTTACTACAACCGTATTTCCTTTTGTGATCGGTTGATAGCAATACTTTCGAATAAATGACTCGGATGTAATCGCTTGATATATCTCATTTACCAATTCTGTAGAGTAAATTTCGCTCTCAAAGATTTGAGTAATGGAATCTAATTCTTCGTATAATGATCTGCTCAGATCGAATAGTACAAAATCGTCATCTACGCCAAGTATGTTTATCTTTACGTCTGCAGTATAACTACGATTTATGTCCGATATGGTAATGTACCCAATATCGCCAGCACTTACGCCTTGCTTTTCTAAGTCTTGTGATTTAATAAGTGAAAGTGTCTTAACTTTCTGCGCATTACCTTGATTTGGTAGTTTATTTACTAATTCGAACTTATTCGATCTTTGGAGAAACTTACAAGCGTAATTAGATTTTTCGGTATACACAATAAACGCATCTGCGTATCTAGGAGGCATAACCTCTACGCTGATTGATGTTGGTAGCGGTAAATCATTCTGCTCTAAAGGTAAACGATTAGATAAGGTAATTAAATTCGATGATCCTAATGTATCTACGGATACAATCTTGTTATTAAACGTAATTACGGCTAGATTTTGTCTATACGCCGTAATTACAACATCAGATCCTACCGAAAAGTTGGGTATAAATTCATTCGTAATAAACTCTGTATCGGATATTAAAGTACTTGATACGTTGTAGCTATTTCCTCGTGACTCTTCGTAAGTGCGTGTATTTTCGTAATTTGTTAAGCGAAACGATTTTACAAATCCTGATTCTACTACAACGCTTTCATCTACGATTGGAAACTCTTTATTTGGCGCTATGAACAATAAAGCGTCGTTAGGTTCATACTTTAATTCGAGAGCTTTCCATTTTTTAATAATGTTTTTTTGAATCGTAGCAATCGATTGATTCTGCTCTACGTTATATGCTTCTAAAATATCAGACGCAATTACTTGGTGTGTGCCTCGCCAAAAGGTTTCAATACGTTTTCTGTCTACGTTTTCAAGTCTTCCCCAAAACGAAGGAAGTAGTTGCCATATCCACGAAGTATCAAACGATACTTGGTCGGAGTGTGATGCAATAAAGGGTACTGCGACTACATCGCAATAAGCCGGCTGACTACATCCACCGCTTGCACCCTTTACGGTTAATTTTATTCTATACGCACCTACTTTATCAAATAGGACTTGTGCGGTAGTTCCTTCGTTAGAAACTACTATACTCGTGGTTATACCTACGGCTGAATCATGTGGAGACGCTGTAAGCTCCCATACATAATCAATCGTATCTAATTCATCGTCTGTGTAAGACGAACTAGCATCTAGCCTTAGGTACGAATTAACGGCTACCTGTGCTACTTCTGGGTATATGCTTGCGTTTGGAATAAACGACTCTTCATCGCCGATATACCAATTTATGTCGCCAATTCTAAGACATGAGTCGCCTATGTATGCCATAATTTATTCCTTAAACTAGTGGTAGGTTTTCGAGTACTACGTTGATTGTACATCCGTATGCGCATGGATTTAAGTTGTTTATTGCGTCAAATCCGGCGCGGTTAATTGTGATCTTATCAAAGAATAACCCAAGTGCTGACCCGCTATTTATAGTTGTAGAACCTGTTGGCGGTGTCAGTGCGGCTGATACGTCTGTTCTATCGCCATCATATACATCTGCTGTAGGAATACTGCGTAACATATAACCAGTAGCTACCGTGCTGACCCAAGTAATCTTGCCAGATGACGCAATCGTACCTGACTTTAAAGTGAATCGATAATCTTCGTAAATAGCTCGTGATACGCCATTTGAACTTACGCCCGGCACACCACCATCTTGGAAATACAAGTAAGCGCCTACAATTCTATGCCCTGAGCTAAAACTACCTGTTTGTGTATAGAATACCGCTACAGGTTCGGCTAGTAACGCAGATAAGGATGTATCAAATACATTAGTAGACGCAGGCAAATATGGGCTACTAGGATCTTTAACTCGATATAACAAGGTAGTTACCTTGGTTGTTAGAATTGTCTTGAAAGCGTTTGCTGGTACTGTTGTAGCAATCGAAGGATTTGTCGAAAAGGTTGTATTTACACTACCTGTTACGGGCCCTGTTAGCGAGATAGTTTTTGTTGTCGCTAATTGATTTGCAGTAGACGAGTTTGTAACCGTTGCCGATAAAATTACGTCAGCGGATCCGTTAAAATTAACAGCACCGACTGCGTCTCCTGATAATGTTATCTTTCGCGCTGTTCTTAATTGATCCGCCTTACTTACGGTGATCGGAATATTAACATTTGCACTGCCATTAAAGCTAGGCGCTGCACCTTGATTTACTGCATCACCGGATATTGTAATTGTACGAGCTGTAGATAGCGTATTGGCTTGGGTAGATAAACTAACGGTTGTTGGTATTGTAACATCTGTGGTGCCGTCAAACGAAATACTTCCACTGCAATTACCGCTAAGCGTGATTGTTCTTGCTGTCTTTAATTGTGTTGCTTTTACACTACCTACGGACAAAGACACATCAGCTGATCCGTCAAACGACACTGATCCAGATGCGTCAGTAGATAATGATAATGTTCTAGCCGTTGTAAGCTTATCAGCTTGCAGAGATGACGATGACTTCGCATTTATGCTTTCTGGTAACGAAATGGTATATGCTTGTCCACCAACGCTTGTAGATAATTGTACGGTTACCTCGTTACTTGTACCTTGTATAGTAAGTACGTCTGAGTTTGCTAAGTCTAAAGTATCGTTATTACTGCCGTCAGATAGCAAAAGCGTATTATTCACAACATCATTAGGCGCTTGCATTACAAATTGAGTTCCGTTCCAAGTAACCACATCACCAGTTTGTATGCCCGAAGCATTTACATCGTTTAGGTCGGATAGATTGGACGGAATCGATAAGTTATTAATCGCGGTGTTTACGAGGTTTGTTGCGATTGTATTCGCAATCTGCTCAGCTTCGGCTTGATCTATGAAATCAATAGT
>JACCDO010093945.1_pt1 | contig 66837 bp, 70 predicted proteins | sample 7446101 | NCBI WGS metagenome assembly JACCDO01 (sample SAMN15323440, study PRJNA562643) | freshwater metagenome | isolation source: river surface water | place: USA:Blue River Watershed | collected 2017-08-16 | reverse complement strand
GAGGTTCGCTGAAATGATGCGTAACATGTAGGCCTATGAGCTCAAATAATTCAAATCAAGATAACTTTATTCGTTTTGCCTTAGAGGCAAAGGTTTTGTCCTTTGGGGAGTTTAAAACTAAAGCGGGGCGACTCTCTCCTTATTTCTTTAATGCGGGTGGATTTAATGATGGTGCACGTTTAAGTGCGCTAGGTCGTTATTACGCTAAGGCCTTGCAGGAATCGAATATTCAGTTCGACATGCTCTATGGCCCTGCCTATAAAGGCATCACGCTAGCTGCAGCTACAGCCATCGCATTAGCTGACATCGGCATTAATGTTCCTTATGCCTACAACCGCAAGGAAGTTAAGGACCACGGTGAGGGTGGCTCATTAGTGGGCGCCCCTGTTAAAGGCAAAGTAGTGATTATTGATGATGTGATTTCTGCTGGTACTTCGGTACGAGAATCGGTTGACCTGATTCGTGGTGCAGGCGCTGAGCCAACCGCAGTATTGATTGCATTAGATCGGATGGAGCGCTCTGGCAATGCAGTGGAGATTGGTGAGAAGTCTGCAGTGCAGGCAGTTGAACAAGAGTTTGGTTTGCCAGTCATCGCGATTGCAAATCTAGCCGACTTAATGTTTTTCTTAACTTCTTCTAGCGATGCGCAGTTAACAAACTATCTGCCTGCGGTAAAGGCTTACCGCGAGAAATACGGCATTTAAATTACTGCTTCGCCCTCAAAGACAGTAACTGCCGGCCCGGTCATGATCACGGATTGAATAATGCTATCGACAGTGCCGCCCCAGGCAATGTGAAGATCGCCACCACGGGTATGCACTTTGACAGGCGAATCCAGCAAGCCTCTGCGAATCCCTGAGACTACCGCCGCACAAGCGCCTGTGCCACAAGCTAGCGTTTCTCCAGCGCCACGTTCATAGACACGCAACTTGATTTCATTGCGATTCATGACTTGCATATAGCCAGCATTTACTCTTTTAGGGAAAGCGGAATATTGTTCAATTTCAGCTCCCTCTTCAAGAACAGGAGCGCTCTTAACGTCCGCAACAGCTTGGACTGCATGCGGGTTACCCATTGAAAGTACGCTAACAAAACTATCATGCGTCGCAGGACGACTTAAAGGAAGTGAGTAAAGAGTTTCTTGAAACTCTTGCATGCTGGCTAATCCGTTTTCATTAAAGGGGATATGGCTATGATCAAAAATGGGTGCTCCCATATCCACTTCTACTTGGCCATCAGGATGTGACTTGAGAGTAAGCACAGTATGCGCAACTTCAACACGCAATGGATTTTTAGTCGATAAACCCTGATCCAATACGAAGCGCACAAAGCAGCGTGAGCCGTTACCACATTGCTCTACTTCGCCACCATCGGCATTAAAAATCCTGTAACGAAAATCAGCATCTGGACGCGTAGTTTTTTCAACAATCAGAATTTGATCTGCGCCAATACCAAATTGACGATGGGCTAATGCCTGCCATTGCTCGCGTGTAATAGAGCTGAGGTCTTGATCAATGCCGTTGAGCACAATGAAATCATTGCCAGCACCATGCATTTTGGTGAAGCGTAATTTGCGTGCTGGTGAATATGTGCTCAAAATGTTTCCGCTTAATCGTAAAGACTGGCTTCGCCAGGAGGTCTATGTTTAAAACGCTTATGTACCCAATAGTACTCCGCCGGTCTTTCTTGAACAAGCTCTTCAATATAGTGATTGAGGAGTGCTGTATCTTTTTCAACATCATCGCTTGGAAAGTTTGGTAAGGGATTGCTGATATGGCAGGTGTAGCCTTTGCGATCTTGATTTAATGTCGTGGTCATCAAGCAGACCTCTGCCCCGCTGAGTTTGGCTAAGCGTGAAACCGAGGTAATAGTATTGGTTTGAATACCAAAGAAGGGGACAAAAACAGAGTCGCGTGGGCCCAAATCAATATCAGGGGCAATAAAGATAAAGTTTCCTGTTTGAATTTCACGAATGAGATCGCGTAAGCGACTTTGTCTTTCGATAGATTTGCCACCAAAGCGATTTCTCCACTCAATCATCTTTTGATTAAAAAATGGATTCTTCATATTTTGATAAAGGCCTGCACCTCTTGGCCAGTCATGGTGGCTGGCCAAAACCGATAGGGCCATAAACCCGCCCTCTAGCCCTACGAAGTGTGGATTAATCAGTAAGCGTGGCTTGCGATCGCCCAGAGTGATCTCAGAATTGATGGAGACGATATCAGTAATTTGTTTGCCACTGCCAAGCCAAATACGGCTTCTCTCCAAAACACTACGACCAAATAATTTCCAATGTTCCAGTGCTAGCGCATCAATTTCTTTTTCACTCAGATTGGGAAAACATAAGCGAAGATTGGTTTTCACTACATGACTGCGACTATTGGGTATATGAGCAGCAAGCCAGCCAAGGCCGTAGCCTACATGGACTGTGATCGTATATGGCAAAAAGGCAAAGAGGCGCAATACATTCAGCGCTAGAAAATTGAAGAGGTTGGACAACCAGGCCATTACAAAATTTTATAACTAATTGCTTGGCGGCAATTCTGCACCAGCGGGATGCTTATAGCGGTTATAAGACCAAATAAATTGTTCCGGGGCAACGAGCACCGCATTCTCAATAGCAACATTGATCTGAGTAGCTGCAATATTGGCATCTTCAGATAAGGTAGCCAGTCTAGTGGCCTGCATTAACCAACCCTTGCCAATGCCTTTACGTTTCGCAGTAAACATGACTACTGGCGTGTGGTTACGATTTGCTAGGCGTGCAGGTAATGGAGTGGTGTAGGCGGGCCGCCCAAAGAATGGCACCCAAACACCCTCGCCACCACTAGGAACCTGATCAGGAAGAATGCCAATGGCCTCGCCGCGAGTGAGTGCCCTGGTCATCTGACGCACACCATTGAGATTGGTGGGAACAAAATGCATATTCGGATAGGCGCGACCTTCTTCGACTACTTCATTGAGCCATTCTTGACGCGAGGGTCTATACAAAATAGTTGCAGTGAAATGTTGGGCCAACACACGAGGGATGATTTCAAAGCCACCAAGATGGGGCGTCAGCATCACCAAGCCATGACCCTCATTGATTGCTGATTCGACTGCATCCCAGTTCTGCACTTCAACTAATTTGAGTGCTTTCTGGGGATTACGCCAAATCCATAAGCTATCTGAAAACAGCATTCCAGAGGCTCTAATGGCCTCCCAAAGCCTCATGGGGAGTTTGTGGGCGCTAACTACAGCTTCGTATTGCGGGCGAAAGAGTGAGCGGTATTGCTTAGAGCCTATATAGGCCAGCATGCCCATACACGCTCCAATTACTTGCATGAGAGCAAGTGGAAGGGCGGTAAGGCTAGTGAGGCTAAGCTGAAGAAGGAGTTTTCGCACCCCCCAATGATATTCAATGCTGCCATCGGGGCCAAATTTAAGTTCGTCTTGATGGATTAAGCCCTTTTCGGATAAAATTGAATCATCGCTGAGTTAAGACAACTTGCAGGGCGATTCAAAAATTCTGCTAAAGCGTCGCCGTTGTGGTTCCTGGCACGTAGAGTTGTCCAATAAATCGTGTTAATTATTAAAGGAATAAGCAATGGCAAACGATTACTTCTTTACCTCAGAATCAGTTTCTGAGGGTCACCCCGATAAAGTAGCAGACCAAATTTCTGATGCCATCTTGGACTCCATCTTGGCCCAAGATCCAACTGCACGTGTTGCAGCAGAAACTTTATGTAACACCGGCTTGGTAGTTCTTGCTGGTGAAATTACTACCAATGCAAACGTTGACTATATTCAAGTTGCCCGCAATACCTTGCGTGAAATCGGCTACGACAATACTGACTACGGCATTGATTACAAAGGTTGCGCAGTTTTAGTTGCATATGACAAGCAAAGTCCAGATATTGCTCAGGGCGTCGATAAGGCGCATGACGATGGCCTAGATCAGGGCGCTGGTGACCAAGGCTTGATGTTTGGTTATGCTTGCGATGAAACTTCAGAGCTCATGCCTTTGCCTATTCATTTGTCACATCGCTTGGTAGAGCGTCAATCACAATTGCGTCGCGATGGCCGTCTCAATTGGTTGCGTCCTGATGCAAAGTCACAAGTCACCTTGCGCTATGTTGATGGCAAGCCTGACTCGATCGACACAGTTGTGTTGTCTACTCAACACGATGAAGATATTTCTCTTGAAAAATTACGTGAAGCAGTGATCGAAGAGATCATCAAACCGGTATTACCTAAGCATTTGATTAAAGGCGCGATTAACTTCTTAGTGAACCCTACGGGTCGCTTTGTTATTGGTGGCCCACAAGGCGATTGCGGTTTAACTGGCCGCAAAATTATTGTCGATACCTACGGTGGCGCAGCTCCTCATGGTGGTGGTGCGTTCTCCGGCAAGGATCCTTCTAAGGTTGATCGCTCTGCTGCGTATGCCGGTCGTTATGTTGCGAAGAACGTGGTTGCTGCTGGTTTGGCAAGCAAGTGCTTGATTCAGATTTCTTATGCGATTGGTGTTGCTAAACCAACTTCAGTGATGGTGAGCACATTTGGCACCGGAAAGGTCTCCGATGAAAAGATTGCGCAATTGGTTTCTGAGCACTTTGATTTGCGTCCAAAAGGAATTGTGAAGATGCTTAACCTCTTGCGCCCTATTTATCGCAAGACGGCTGCTTATGGTCATTTTGGGCGCGAGGAGCCAGAATTCACTTGGGAGCAAACAGATAAAGCGGCAGCATTACGTGCTGCAGCGGGCTTGTAAGTAGTAAAAAAGCCGTTTGTAGATGTATTGAGGCGAAATATGGCGTAATTGTTTACAATCACGCCATACCTTCAAGGAGCGTTGCAAGGAATGCTGAGACCCAGTATTTCCCCAGGCTTGAAGGGAGCGGGCTCTTAATCAGAGCTTGCTAATTGCAACCGCGCTCGCTAACCCATGATTCAACGGCTAGCGAGTTTGCACTCCAGCATTGGATCGTATTTAGCTGGAGCATTAATGAATACCGTTTCTGATTTAAACAACTTTGTTGCAACTCGTTGCGCGATTGCTGATATTTCTTTAGCTGATTTTGGCCGTAAAGAAATTGCGATTGCTGAAACTGAAATGCCTGGCTTGATCGCCATTCGTGATGAATTTGCCGCACAACAACCGCTGCGTGGCGCACGTATTACTGGTTCCTTGCACATGACCATTCAAACTGCTGTATTGATTGAGACCCTTGAGGCGCTGGGTGCTGAAGTTCAGTGGGCTTCTTGCAATATTTTCTCAACACAAGACCATGCTGCAGCAGCAATCGCTGCTAACGGTACGCCTGTATTTGCTATCAAGGGCGAGACTCTTGAGCAATACTGGGATTTCACCCATCGTATTTTTGAGTGGGCTGATGGCGGCTTCACCAATATGATTTTGGATGATGGTGGCGATGCAACTTTGCTTTTGCACCTCGGTGCACGTGCTGAAAAAGATCAGGCTTGCTTGAATCACCCAACTAGCGAAGAAGAGACGATTTTATTTGCTGCTATTAAGAAAAAATTAGCGCAAGATCCAACGTGGTATTCCACACGTTTGGAAAAAGTAAAAGGCGTTACAGAAGAAACTACTACTGGTGTACACCGTTTGTATCAAATGTTTGCTAAAGGTGAGCTGAAGTTCCCAGCAATTAACGTGAACGACTCTGTAACCAAGAGCAAGTTCGATAACCTCTATGGTTGCCGTGAGTCTTTAGTTGATGCAATTAAGCGTGCCACTGATGTCATGGTGGCAGGCAAGGTTGCGGTAGTTTGTGGATATGGTGACGTGGGCAAGGGCTCAGCTCAAGCCTTGCGCGCTCTTTCTGCTCAAGTTTGGGTGACTGAAGTTGATCCAATTTGCGCACTCCAAGCTGCGATGGAAGGTTATCGCGTTGTAACGATGGATTACGCTGCTGATAAAGCAGATATTTTTGTTTCCGCTACTGGCAACTACCACGTGATTACGCATGACCATATGGCTAAGATGAAAAATCAAGCCATCGTTTGTAATATTGGCCACTTCGATAATGAGATTGATGTTGCTGGTATTGAAAAATACAAGTGGGAAGAGATCAAGCCACAAGTTGACCATGTGATTTTCCCGGCAAGCAATGGTCAGCCTGAAAAGCGTATCATCATTCTGGCCAAAGGCCGCTTGGTAAACCTGGGTTGCGGTACAGGTCACCCTTCCTACGTAATGAGCTCTTCATTTGCAAACCAAGTGATTGCTCAGATCGAATTATGGAATGCGGTTGGTAGCAATAAATATCCGGTCGGCGTATACACATTGCCTAAGCATTTGGATGAGAAGGTTGCGCGTTTACAGCTCAAGACCTTAAATGCTGAGCTCACTGTGTTATCTGATCAGCAGGCCGCCTACATCAACGTAACAAAGGAAGGCCCATACAAGGCTGACCACTATCGTTATTAATCCATTTTTTAATAGATACCTAGGCCCAAAATCATGGAATTAAGCGTCGAATTCTTTCCTCCAAAAACACCTGAAGGTGAGAAGAAGCTACATCTTGTACGCGAGCGTTTTAGTGAAACGCTTAAGCCTGCGTTTTTTTCCGTGACCTTTGGTGCCGGTGGATCTACTCAGTCTGGCACATTGAAGGTAGTGAGTGATATTCATGCTGCTGGTGAAGTAGTTGCCCCTCATTTATCCTGTGTTGGTAGCTCACGTGAAAGCGTGCGCGAAATGTTGAAACAATATCAAGCATTGGGCGTGAAGCGTATTGTGGCTTTGCGAGGCGACTTGCCGTCTGGTATGGGTCAGTATGGCGAGTTTCATCATGCCAATGAGTTAGTGGAATTTATTCGGACAGAAACTGGCGATTGGTTTCATATTGATGTAGCCGCCTATCCAGAGACGCATCCACAGGCAAAGTCTCCTGCGAGCGATATAGATTTCTTTGTGCAAAAAATGAAGTCTGGCGCTAATTCAGCTGTGACTCAGTATTTTTATAACAGTGATGCTTACTTCCGTTTTGTTGATGAGGCTTATGACTTAGGCGTGACCCAACCCGTCATTGCAGGCATTATGCCAATAACCAATAGCACCCAGTTATTGCGCTTTTCAGATACTTGTGGCGCTGAGATTCCCCGTTGGATTCGTTTGCGCCTTCAATCCTACGGTGACGATATTGCCTCAATCCGAGCATTTGGTGAAGAAGTGGTGACGGATTTGTGTGATCAGTTACTAACTGCAGGCGCCCCAGGATTGCATTTCTATTCTTTGAATCAGGCAGATGCTGTTTTAGCAATCGCTGACAACTTAGATTTAACGAAATAAGCCAGACTCTGTAATTAGCATATCTAAAGGCTCATCATGAGTTTGAGCCACCCACTGGGCATCATTGAGTTTTTGCCAATCGAAACCGATCCCAATACAAGTAAGCTTGGGATTGTGCTTTCTGAGTTCGGCGAGAGTTCGATCAAAGTAACCGCCGCCATATCCTAGCCGCCAATATTGAGTTTTGCCATTCTCAATAGAGCTTGACCATCCTACGCAGGGAATCAGGATGTAATTAGGATTGACTGCTGGTCTTGAGGAGTTATTTGGGCTTGGTTCTGGCACGCCATGTTGACTTAGGGTTAACTCATCACCTTCTTGCCATTCATAAAAGTCGAGGTGTTTATCAGCACGAGCAAATGGCAGTGCAAGGCGGCGCCCAGCCTTTTGATGCGCCCAAGCAATTAATGCAGGGCGTAAATCAATTTCATCTTGAATCGGCCAATAAAGCGCTATAACTCGCTGTGAATTGCCATCCTCAGTTAAAAACTGATTGAGACTGGCAATCAGGAGATCTTTAGTCTGGCCATAATTTTGCCCAGCAGCAAATTCTTTACGTTGCTTTAACAAATCTTGACGAAGAGTTTTTGGTGAATTACCGTGCATATCGTCCATTATCAGGCGAAAATTAGAGGATATAGTAAACATCTTATATGCCAGGTGAATACTGGTGAATCTGTACAGGGCTAGACAGTGAAAAAGAAGTCTCAAATGATCAAAATTAATCAGTTCCACTGGACCAAGATATTGATCCTGGGACTAGCCTTGGCTATGCCCAGTGCTTTTGCAGAAAAGACAAAAAAAGCGAGCATGCCAAAGTCGTATGAGAGCAAGGCCGCCCCAGCAGAGATCAATGATACCGATCGAATGTTTATTGATCTTCGAGAGGCTGCCAGAAAGAATGATGTCTTTCGCACGCAACAGCTTTCATCCAGCTTGGCAGCCTATCCATTTGATGACTATGTAGCATATTTCCGAATTAAGCCCCAATTATTTGATGGTGGTGGTGGGCCGCGCAGTGATTACAGCGCTGATGCCGAGGTGGTTGCGTTTTTAAATCAGTATCAAGGTACTGCTTTGGCTGATCGCATGCGTAATGATTGGTTATTAGTCTTGGGTAAGCGAAAAGACTGGGCTCGTTTTGATTTGGAGTATGCCAAGTTTGTTTTGGATGATGACACTCAGGTGAAGTGCTATTCCTTGCTGTCAAAATTATCGCAAGGCGAGAATCCAACTAAATTAGCAATCGACTCCCGCTCAATCTTGTTGGATCCAAGCTATTTTGGACAAGCTTGCCAAGAGCTGGTTCCTTCCTTAGTTGCTGCCGGTGGTATGACGCCTAGCGAGGCAAAGGCAATTGGCCGCGCAGCAAGCGAAAGGGGTTTTGACACCATGGCACGTCGCTTGGGCGGTGAAGATCCAATTGCAGAAATCGTCAAGGCTGCCAAGGCTGATCCTACTAGGACCTACCGTGATTTTTTGCAAACCTCCTCACGCTACAGTAAAGAGAATCAGGCTGTTGCTTGGGGTGTCATTGGTCAATTTCTGGCGAAGAAATTAGATCCAAATGCTGATGATGCTTATCGCTTGCAACAAGACCTCGGCTATAACGAATTACTCTCAATAGAGTCGCAAGAGTGGAAGGTTCGCGCAGGCTTGCGCGCCAAGGATTGGCCTTTAGTAAAAAATGCTATCGAGGGTATGAACCCTGTAGTTCGAAGTAAAGATCCTGCTTGGACTTATTGGTACGGCCGCGCTTTAAAAGCTGAAGGTCAAGATGCAAAGGCCAAAGAGAGTTTTGAGTTGATTGCAGACCAATACAACTTTTATGGTCAGCTAGCACGTGAAGAGTTGGGTAGGTCGAATCATGCGCCAGCTCGAACTAAAGTGACTGAGCAAGAGATTGATGTGATGGCTAGTCGCAAGGGCTTTATCAGGGGCGAGCGTTTGTATGCCATGAATCTGCGCTTTGAAGGTAATCGCGAGTGGAATTGGGAGCTGCGTAATATGACAGATAAGCAGTTGCTCGCCGCCGCTGAATACGCCAAACGTATTCATTTATATGACCGCGTCGTCAATACTGCGGATCGCACAAAACAAGAGCATGACTTTAGTTTGCGCTATCCAACTCCTTTCAGGGATGAGCTTTCACCCATTGCTAGACAGATTGATTTGAATCTGGCCTGGGCCTATGGGCTCATTCGTCAGGAGTCACGCTTCATCATGAACGCATCTTCATCAGTTGGTGCTTCAGGTTTGATGCAAGTAATGCCAAATACAGCAAAGTATGTTGCTAAAAAGATTGGCATGAATAACTACACTAATGACAAGCTGAGCGATACCAATACCAATTTAACTTTAGGAAGTAATTACCTGAATATGGTTTTAGTTGACTTAGATGGTTCTTGGGTGCTGGCATCTGCTGCCTATAACGCGGGCCCCTCACGCTCAAAAGCATGGCGTGAGAAGTTAACTAGCCCAACAGAGGGCGCGATCTTTGCTGAGACTATTCCCTTCAATGAAACGCGGACTTACGTGAAGAATGTTCTCTCAAATGCCAATTACTATTCCTCTGTGATGAATGGGCAAACACCATCTTTGAAGCAACGCTTAGGGGTCATTTCCCCTAAAGCAGCAACTCAATCTGAATTACCTTAATTAGTATTCATTAATAAGAGAGCTCATGAAATACGACATACTTTTGATTGGCGGTAATGGATTTGTTGGGCGAGTAATAGCTGCGCAATTACAAATGCAGGGTTATTCCGTTCTTTTGCCTACAAGCCATCTTGCTGCTGGCCGTGAATTACGCATGCTACCTAAGGTACATTTAGAAGATGCTGATGTACATGATTTTGATGAGCTGCAATCTCTATGTGCGCGCATTGAAACCAATGGGGCCGTGATTAATTTGGTGGGTGTCTTGCACGATAAGCCAGCGCAGCCTTATGGAAAAGTGTTTAAGGCGGCCCACGTAGACTTGCCAAAAAATATTATCACTGCGATGCAAATGCATGGTCTTAAGCGTTATCTACATATGAGTGCATTGGGTGCGGATGCGAATGGGCCATCTATGTATCAGCGTAGCAAAGGCGATGGTGAAGTCGCAGTCAAGGCGAGTAATTTAGATTGGACCATTTTTAGGCCATCAGTCATCTTTGGCGCGCAAGATCAATTTATTAATTTATTTGCAAAGCTTACTAAATTATTTCCAGCAATGCCTTTGGCAAATCATCAGGCTAAATTTCAGCCAGTGAGTGTAGATGACGTTGCAACAGCTTTTGTCATGGCACTAACAATGCCGCAGACTATTCATCAATCATATGATTTAGTTGGGCCTACGGTCTACACCATGAAAGAAATTGTGGAGTTTGCAGCACGCAAAGCCAAAACCTCTTGCGCCATTATTCCAGTGCCTGCCTTTGTAGGGCATCTCCAAGCCCTTGCATTTGAATTCTTGCCAGGGCCTACCTTGATGTCGCGTGACAATATTGCCTCGATGCAATTGCCTAATGTATTGCCTGTAAATGGTCAGGATGCATTAAGCGAAGTGTTTGGCGTTAGTCGACGCACTCTAGAGGGTATGCGGTAATGAAAATTTACGCAGTTGGTGGTGCAATACGGGACACCCTAATGGGTTTGCCTGTGCACGACATCGACTATGTAGTTGTTGGCTCTAGCGTGGATGAAATGATTGCCAAAGGTTTTCGTCCTGTGGGTAAGGATTTTCCAGTCTTTCTGCATCCAGAAACTCAAGCTGAATATGCCTTAGCGCGTACTGAACGAAAAACGGGCCAAGGTTATAAAGGCTTCCATTTTTATGCAGACCCTTCAGTGACCTTAGAGCAAGACTTAGAGCGCCGTGATTTAACCATCAATGCGATGGCCCAAGAAATTGATGCCGATGGAAAACAATTTGGCCCCATCATTGATCCATATACCGGCCAAGAAGATTTGGCTAGCAAAGTATTTCGTCACGTATCTGATGCATTTGCCGAAGATCCACTGCGTTTACTGCGTATTGCACGTTTTGCTGCACGCTTCCCCGAATTTAGTATTGCTAATGAGACGATGGCAGCGTTAAAAGCGATTGTTCAATCTGGTGAGTTAAGCACACTTTCAGCAGAGCGGATTTGGCAGGAGCTGGCTAGAGGCTTGATTTCTTCCAGGCCCATGCATATGTTTCAGGTCTTATTAAATACAGGCGCTAGCAAAAGTTTATTACCCGCATTGCTCAACGTAAAGCTTGCGGATGAACCTTTTCGTGAGACATTGATTGCGCATTACGAAGCAAGTGGCAATGGATTAGAAGAGCGTTGCGCCATTACTTTGATGGATCTTCCTGCGACTGAAATTCGCTCATGGGCTGAATGTGTACGAATGCCCATTGAGTCACGTGACTTCAGTGAGATTTTTAGTGAGCTGAGGGTATTGGTTCAGAAGTATGTGCAACTTCCCTATCAATCTGTTGATGTCTTAGCTTGGTTTAATCGCGCAGATGTTTGGCGCAAACCAGATCGTGCCCAGTTATTGCTGAGCCTTGCCGACAAAATTGGATTGAATGTTTCTGTGTTGACGAATGCGATGCGTAAGGCCCTAGCATTAAATACAGCAGAGATTATTGCTGGTGTTGAGGCGCAAGATCGATCGAATGGTGAGCGCATTGGTAGCGCATTTGAATCTGCAAGACTCGCTGCAATTACTGCTGTACTTCAGTCTTAGACTTTAGAGTCTATTTCTGCCCCGAAGTCCAGGTAGGTCTTCTAGAGAATGTTCCGGCAATAAGTTACCTAAATTTTTTGAGAAGGCAAACGCCTTGAAGAGCTCACCCATTTCGGCCTCGGACAGTAGTTTTTGTAGTGAGTTTGAGATTGGTAAAAAGGTTTCAGGATCACTCGGATTGCCAATCTCTAATGCAATATCACCAATCCCCGCATCTAATAAATACGCGGCTTGATTAGTGAGATACACATCATCAGCATTTTCCACAAGTGCGTTACGCGCAATTTGTGACCACTCTACATGGGTCGTCAAATCACAAAGGCCTGGAAGGTAAAAGGGATCCTGAATTGCATGATGGCGATGGTGTGCCATTAGCGTGCCTTCCAGTCTTTGTGAGTGGTAGTACTCGCTTTCTGGAAAGCCATAGTCGAAAGTCAAAAATAGACCAGTGTCTAGTTGCTTGGCAACTTGCCGCATCCATGCATTAGCAGGCATATGTAATTCAGTGACATAGCCTTCGGAAAAATTCCCACTTAAGAGGCTTTCAGGCAATAGATCTTGCGCTACGGGTGAGCCAACTTTCCAAAGTAGCTTGTGATTTTCAAAGCCAACCCCATACCAATACCAACATCCATTTTGATAAATGATCGCATCGCAGGGAATGGCGTCGATGACTTCGTTAGCAAGAATGATGCCCTTGAATTCTTTTGGTAATTCGCTAAGCCAACAAGATTGAGTGGATAAATTTAATTTTTGAACAAGGCCATCAATGCGTTCTTGCTGACGCTGTGCTAGATCAGGAGAGATCTCGATGATGTCGTAGCGATCCAAGCTAAAGCCAAGATCATGAAGTCGACTCAGAATCGAGGCAGCAAGCTTTCCTGTCCCAGCGCCAAATTCAAGGATTTGGGTCGGCAAACCTTTTTCTTGGAGACCTTCAAAAACCGGCAATAAGGTAGAGCAAATTGCCGCTCCAAAGAGGGGGCTTAGCTCAGGGGCCGTGGTGAAGTCCCCACTAGCGCCTAATTTATGAGCCCCGGCGCTGTAATAGCCCATTCCAGGCTCATATAAGGTCATCTCCATATACCGAGAAAATGGCAGCCAGCCGCCCTGAGAGGCGATCTGAGACGCAATTTTGGCCTTGAGGAGCTCGCTATGCTCCGTTTCAAGGCTGGTCAAGGTAATATCCATAGCTCGCTAGTCTAAGAGAATTTAATTGAACTCACCCTCATCCCGCCAACAGAAAGCAGTTTTAGTGACGGGCGCAGCCAAGCGCCTAGGTCGAGAAATTGCTTTGGAGTTTGCACGCCAGGGATGGGATGTGGCAGTTCATTATGGGCGATCCGAGCAAGATGCTCAGGAAACCGTCAAACAAATTCAGGCTATTGGGGTCCAGGCTCAAGCTTTTCAGGCCGATTTGGCAGATGAGGGTGCTATCAAAATACTCTTTACCGCAGTTACTAAACAATTTCCAAACTTGCATTGCCTAGTCAATAGCGCATCTATTTTTGAGTACGATCGCGCCAATTCGGATGCACCGTTGAGTGCGACTAGCTTGCAAAATCACATGCAGGTCAATTTAACTGCGCCCATTTTGCTATCTCAGCTAATGTTTGAATATCAGCAAAATAATTCAAATAAAACAGATGGTGATCACTTGCCATCGGTCATTCAATTGCTTGATCAAAAGTTAATTAATCTCAATCCAGATTATTTGTCATATACCTTGTCTAAAGCAGCTTTAGCAACTTCCGTTGAGGTACTGGCGTTAGATTTTGCTCCTCACCTCAGGGTGGTTGGCTTGGCACCTGGAATTTCCTTGCCCTCTGGCGATCAAACTAATGACGGATTTGCAAAAGCGCATCAAATGACGCCATTGGGAAAGTCATCGACGCCAAATGATGTTGCAGGAGCAGCTGTATTTTTGGCGCAAGCGAATGCCGTTACTGGCACCACTTTATATGTTGATGGTGGCCAACATTTATTACCCTCATCACGTGATGTGATGTTCAAGACAAATTAAGTAGGTTATTCATGCACGCAATTCTTTCTCATCCAGCTCTTGTAGATTGCCGCCGTTTATTTTTGCGCGACTATGAAATCTATATCAATATTGGTGTTCATGATTTTGAGAAAAAAGCAGAGCAACGCGTGACTCTAAATGTCGATCTTTACATTCCATTGGCGATGAATACTCCAACGCATGATCAGTTAGATGAAGTGGTTGATTACGACTTTATGCGCGAAACCATTAAGGCGCGGGCTTCTAAAGGTCATATTCATCTTCAAGAAACGTTTTGTGATGACATCGTAGCTGCAATGCTGGCACATCCTAAGGTATTGGCAGCGCGAGTTAGTACAGCCAAGCCAGACGTATATCCAGATTGTCATTCTGTTGGTGTCGAAGTATTTCGGATTAAGCAAGCGTAAGTGAGTTGCTATGGGTGATATTCGTAAAGTCGTCTTTGAAGAGAACAAGCTAGAGAAAAAACTCTGTCGCTTAGTAGGTCAAGCTATCGGTGACTTTGGCATGATTGAAGATGGCGACAAAGTGATGGTGTGTGTTTCTGGTGGCAAAGATAGTTATGCCATGCTGGATATTTTGATGAAGTTACGTGAGCGAGCTCCAATTCATTTCGAGATCATTGCTGTTAACTTGGATCAGAAGCAGCCTAACTTTCCTGCGGAGATATTGCCCAATTATTTAAAGAGTTTGGGCGTTCAGTTTCACATTGAAGAGCAAGACACCTACAGTATTGTCAAGCGCGTTATTCCTGAGGGAAAAACAACGTGTGGTTTATGTTCTCGTTTACGCCGAGGTATTTTGTATCGCGTGGCAGATGAATTGGGTGCAACAAAGATTGCTTTAGGCCATCATCGCGATGACATTTTAGAAACTTTGATGCTGAATATGTTTTATGCAGGCAAATTAAAAGGCATGCCCCCTAAGTTACGTTCCGATGATGGCAAGCATATTGTTATCCGTCCTTTAGCTTATGTTCCCGAGAAATTACTTGAGCGCTATGCGGGCGATATGAATTTCCCGATCATTCCTTGTGATCTTTGCGGTAGTCAGCCCAATCTTCAGCGTCAGGTAATGAAGGAAATGTTGCGTGACTGGGAAAAGAAGCACCCTGGCCGAGTAGAAAATCTCTTTCGCTCAATGCACCATATCGTTCCATCCCATTTAATGGATGGCGAGGCCTTTGATTTCCAAAACCTAGAGATTTCTACCGAGCTATCTGGCATTGCCGCTAGATCATCCGGCGATAAAGCGATTGATGAGGCGGAATTAGACGAATTGGCTTGTGGAACTCTCATTCAGGGGACTTATAATCCCCCCTTATGAATATCGTCATCTTGGCTGCTGGGCAAGGAAAGCGGATGAAATCCGCCCTGCCCAAGGTTCTGCAAACTTTAGCAGGGAAGCCTCTCCTCCAGCACGTCTTGGTTACTGCTTTATCTCTACAAAATAAGCAGACCAAAAACGGTCTAATCGTGGTGGTTGGTCATGGTGCTGCCGATGTAAAGGAATTCTTAGCCAATGTAAGTAAAGTTGATCCGACCTTTAGCAAAGTCTCTACTGCACTCCAGGCTGAGCAAAAAGGAACAGGCCATGCTCTGCTGCAAGCACTGCCAAAATTAGATATGCAAGAACCTACTTTGGTTCTCTATGGCGATGTCCCGCTGACTAGTAAAAAAACTTTAAGTAAATTAGCCAAATTAGCAGACGGTGTGCGTGGCCAAGATTCTGCCCTTGCATTACTTACTCAGATTCTAGAAAACCCAAAGGGCTATGGCCGTATTGTTCGTGACGCCGATGGTTCAGTGCAGGAGATTGTTGAAGAGAAAGATGCAACACCAGCACAAAAAGCGATTCATGAAATTAATACTGGCATCATGGTGTTGCCAACCAATGTATTAAAGAAATGGCTAAAAGCTTTGCGCGCGAGCAATGCCCAAGGCGAATATTATTTAACCGATGTGATTGCGATGGCCGTGAAAGATGGCGTTCCCATTCGCACGACACAAGCAGATGATGAATTTGAAACAGTTGGCGTGAATAGTCGCGACCAATTAGCCTCCTTAGAGCGCATTCATCAACTCAATATTGCTAATCAATTGATGGATGCTGGTGTGTCATTAGCTGATCCTGCTCGCATTGATGTGCGCGGCACACTCGAGTGCGGTACCGATGTTTTTATTGATGTAGGTTGTGTCTTTGAAGGCTGCGTCACCCTGGCAGCGGGAACAACAATTGGCCCTTACTGCATGATTCGTAACAGTGTGATTGGTAAAGGAGTTGCAGTAAATGCCTACAGCCATATTGATGGGGCTAAAGTTGGCAACCAGTCAGTGATTGGGCCATATGCACGCTTACGCCCCGGCGCTGATTTATCAAACGATGTTCATATTGGTAACTTCGTTGAAGTAAAGAACAGCAAAATCGCGGCTAATAGCAAAGCAAATCATTTAGCTTATATCGGCGATTCTATTGTGGGCTCGAGAGTTAATATTGGTGCAGGTACCATTACTTGTAACTATGATGGCGTGAATAAGCACCAAACCATTATTGAGGATGATGTTTTTATTGGTTCCGATACACAGCTAGTTGCTCCTGTGCGTGTTGGCCGTGGCGCTACATTAGGTGCAGGCACAACCCTGACAAAAGATGCGCCAGCAAATCAGCTAACAGTATCCAGAGCAAGGCAAGTTTCTTTACAGTGGAAGCGCCCTGTTAAGCAAGAGAAAAAGCCTGCTGCAAAGAAAGCCACTAGCAAGAAAGTCGCCGTGAAAAAGGTGACCATTAAAAAAACCGCAAAGGGTAAAAAATAATGTGCGGAATTGTTGGTGCAGCATCCCATCAAAATATTGTTGATGTTCTAGTTAAAGGCTTACGTCGCCTTGAGTACCGCGGGTATGATTCATGTGGATTTGCGGTCATTAATGGAGATGATGCCAAGCATCCAATCGAAAGGGCTCGCACTACAGCCCGCGTTTCTGAGTTAGCTGAGCAGGGCAAAGGGTTTATGGGCACGGTCGGTATTGCCCATACACGCTGGGCTACGCATGGTAAGCCAGATACGCAAAATGCTCACCCGCATATTTCGAATGACCTGATCGCTGTTGTACATAACGGCATTATTGAGAATTACGAAATCTTGCGCTCAGAATTAAAAGCTGCGGGCTATGTGTTCACTTCAGAGACCGATACTGAGGTGATTGCCCATTTGATTCATCAACAATACGTTACTGATGGCCAAAAAGACATCGCCCAATCAGTCAGAATAGTTTTACCTAAATTACATGGTGCATACGCGATTGGCGTAATTACTCAAGTTCAGCCTACAACCTTAATTGGTGCACGTGCTGGCTCGCCATTGGTAATAGCTTTAGGTGATCATGAAAACTTTTTAGCCTCAGACGCACTGGCTTTGGCTGGGCGTGCTAGCTCAATGATGTACTTAGAAGAGGGCGATGTCGCCATTCTTAAAGCAGAAAGTGTAGAGGTGACCGATCAAGCCGGTAGACCCGTTCAAAGAGAGCGCAAGCCAATGCCTACGCAGGCAGACTCTGTGGATCTTGGCCCTTATCAGCATTACATGCAAAAAGAGATCTTTGAGCAGCCTCGGGCGATTGGCGATACGCTGGCTAATATTGCTTCTTTTGGCCCAGAACTCTTCAATGCAAATGCTGGTGACTGGAAGAAATTTGATCAAATCTTAATTTTGGCCTGTGGTACCAGTTATTACTCGGCATGTGTTGGTAAATATTGGCTCGAAGATATCGCTGGTATTCCAACTCAAGTTGAGATTGCAAGCGAGTATCGTTATCGCACCACTGTTCCAAATCCAAAAACTTTGATTGTGGTCGTATCTCAATCAGGCGAGACAGCAGATACATTAGCGGCCCTGCGTCATGCCAAGAGTCTTGGGCATCAGTACACCCTGTCAATTTGTAACGTTGCTAGTAGCGCCATGGTTCGTGAAACGGGTTGGCACTTTTTAACTAAAGCCGGCACTGAAATTGGTGTTGCCTCGACAAAAGCCTTTACTACACAGTTATTGGCACTTTACCTCTTAGCAGTTTCATTAGCCAAGCGTGCAGGGAGAATCTCTCCTGAAAAAGAAAAAGAGCTACTTCGTGAATTACGTCACCTACCTAAAGCACTGCATGCCGTATTAGCGCTGGAACCGCAAATCATCGCTTGGAGCGATGCTTTTTCTAAATGTGAGAATGCGCTTTTCTTAGGGCGCGGCCTGCATTACCCAATCGCACTCGAAGGGGCATTGAAATTAAAAGAGATTTCATACATTCATGCTGAGGCTTATCCAGCTGGCGAGTTAAAGCATGGCCCTTTGGCATTAGTAACTGACAAAATGCCAGTTGTAACGGTTGCTCCAAAAGATGAGCTTCTTGAAAAACTCAAATCCAATATGCAAGAAGTCAAAGCGCGAGGCGGTAAACTTTATGTGTTTGCTGATCACGATACTGAGATTGTCAGTAGCGATGGCATTAATGTCATTCGCTTGCCGGAGCACTATGGCAACCTTTCTCCAATTCTGCATGTAGTGCCTCTACAGCTACTGGCATATCACACAGCCTGTTCACGCGGCACTGATGTAGATAAGCCAAGAAATCTTGCAAAGAGCGTTACTGTCGAGTGATCCCAACGGGGGTAGAAGAACTTCAAGGCTTTGCGGTCAAATTCGAGGTAATCATCAGAACCGGATCGCTAATGATTGGGGCTTACTCTGACTATCAAAAAGCACTTTCAGATAGCATTATTCAAATGAGAGATGAAGAAAAGATGACCTTTAGGGGCATCTCAGAGACTCTTACCCAAAAAGGCTATCGCTCGCCAAGAGGATTCAATTTGAGTGCTGAAAGCGTGTTCTCGATCTACAAAAAACGCAAGATTAGAGATGCTCGATTGAATACTCCGCCAAAACAGAGGATTGTTAATTTGAGGGTGGTTGGCTAGTTCCAATTGGAACGTTTTCTCTTATTCACAGAACTTTCATAAATTTGTCATAAAGTAATTACTCTTTTGTTTTAAGCAAAGTTTTTTGATGCGTCTGTTGCTGACAGCCCTCCTATTAATTACCTCCTTTTCTGTTGTTGCTCAGCGGGTCGAAGGCTATCGCCCTGAACCAGCAATACTTGAGGCTTCTGAGGCAATAGAGGGCTACAAACCAATTCCAACTGAGTTTGAGATATTTGGGATGCCTGTTAATTGGCACGCCCAAACAACGTACATCAATCAACGTTATCCAAACTTTAATGCTCAATATAGTGGTCCAAACAGCTTAAAGAATAACCACGCCCTAAGTTATACGTGGTCTGGAACGCTCTTCTTAGGCGCCAGAATCGCTCCCAACACTGATATCTACTTCAACCCCGAAGTGTTCTCTGGCGTTCCATTTTCAGGATTAGTTGGCTTGGGTGGTTTGAGTAACGGCGAAGCGAATAAAGCCGCAGGATCACAAGCCAAGTTCTATTCTGCTCGTGCGTTTTTAAGATCCACTATTAATCAAGATGGCGAGAAGATTTATCTTGAAGATGAAGCTAATCAGATTTCGCAAACCGTTAGTAGTAATCGTATAGTGGTGACTGCTGGTCAATTCTCCACCTTAGATATTTTTGACGATAGTCGTTACGCCAAAGATCCCAGAACACAATTTATGAACTGGGGCAACTTAACTTACCTAGCTTATGACTATGCCGCAGACAGTAGGGGCTATGGCTGGGGTTTGGCTGGCGAATGGTATTTGGAAAATTGGGTGATGCGTGCCTCACGAATGACTACACCTAGAGATCCAAATGGTTTGCCAGTTGACTGGAACATTATGAAGCACTACGGTGATCAGATTGAAGTGGAGCGTGGACATTCAATGGGTGATTTACCAGGTAAAGTTAGCGTTCTAGCCTATCGAAACAAAATGGTACTCGCTCGCTTTGCCGATGCGACCAATTACGTCATACAGAACAATGCCCAGGGTACTCAAGCGATCAACAATGTTCGTACGAATGAGCAATTTAAGACTGGCTTTGGTATTAATGCTGAGCAGGCTATTACTAAGGATGCTGGTGTTTATATGCGAGCCTTCAAATCCGATGGGCAAACAGAAACAATGGCGTTTGCTGAGGCTGATAACTCTGTTTCCGTTGGCGCTGGGATCAACGGCACTTCGTGGGCTAGACCAGCGGATACGCTTGGTGTATCTTTGATGCGCAATGGACTATCTAGCGCTCGTCAGCAATACCTTCAAGCTGGCGGTGTCTCGTTCTTTATTGGCGATTATGCGGGAACTGGACAGACGATCACCTATAAACCTGAGCAGATAGCGGAGATTTACTATAACGCTACAGTAATTAAGAATGTCTTTGCTGGTGTGAACTTTCAGCATATTCAAAATCCAGCATATAACGCCGCTCGTGGACCAGTGAATATCTTTTCATTCAGAATCCACGCAGAGTATTGATGGATCGGGTGACCCCCGTTCAGAACTCGGACGTTACCGTCGAATAATTTCCAAGTTTGACATTTGCTCAAAGCTGTGAACAAATTTAATTAGTTAAATCAGGGCTTTGCAGGGCTCCGATTGTATTTCTGTGTTCAAATAAGTCTTGTAAAAGAGGATATTTGCTGCAATTCATGTTTCTGTCGAAAGTGTTTCCACTCTCACGTTTGAACTTACTTCTGTTGATTTGTACAGGAGTGCTGTCTGCTTGTGCGGCCGGTCCTGATTTTAAGCAACCTGATGCTCCAAAGACTAAGACGTATACAGAGGGCCCTCTCTCTCCAAAATTAACCACTGCTCCTGGAGTGCCCGGTGGCACTCCTCAAGAATTTGCCGAGGGGGCAGATATAGAGGCGCAATGGTGGGAGCTTTATAAGTCTCCAGAGCTAGATGCTCTGATCAAAAAAGCACTTGAGCAAAACCCAAATTTAGGTGCAGCAGATGCAGCATTGCGTGCCGCACAAGAAAATGTGAGCGCTCAAATTGGCGGCCAATATTTTCCAGCAGTAAGTGTTGGTGGCGCAGCTAATCGACAACTTCAGCCAGCCGGAATTTATGGCCTGCCGTATGGTTCAGACACTTATAATCTTTACAACACCTCAGTAAATGTAACTTATAAGTTAGACGTCTTTGGGGGTGCGCGCCGTGCAGTCGAGGGTGCGAGAGCCCAGGCTGAAGTTGCTCAGTTTCAACTAGAGGGAGCATATCTTTCTCTAACCGCTAACGTAGTCACAAGCGCGGTTAAAGAGGCAGCCTTGCGTGCGCAAATGCAGGCGACAGAAGAAATCTTAAAAGCCCAAATCAATTTGGCAGAAGTAACAGAGAAGCAACTCAAGATTGGTACGGTTAATAAAGTTGATTTGACTTCCCAGCAAACTTTAGTGGCAAGTTCACAAGTTGATCTATTTAACTATGAAAGAAATTTAGCCTTTGCTCGTAATCAGTTGGCAGTACTTGTTGGTGAGCTGCCTAGCAACGCCAATGTTGCAAAGTTTGATCTCTCAAATTTGCACTTGCCTGAAAAGTTACCGCTCTCTGTTCCGTCAAGTCTAGTGCGTCAGCGCCCCGATGTACGGGCTGCAGAGGCTCAACTCAAGGCGCAGAACGCATTTGTTGGCGTGGCTACAGCAAATTTATTACCGCAGTTTAATATCACTGGCTCAATTGGTTCCGCTGCGCTGACCTCAGCTGCATTATTTGGCCCCAACTCGGCATTGTGGTCTATTGGCGGCGGAATTTTGCAGCCCCTGTTTCAGGGTGGTCAGTTATTAGCGCAGCGTCGTGGCGCAATCGCAAATTATGAGCAAGCAGCTTTTCAGTATCAGTCTACGGTCTTAAATGCTTTTCAAGAAGTGGCTAACTCATTACGCGCTCTCGAGACAGGTGCACAAGCTCTAAAGGCAGCATCAGACGCAGAGCGTTACGCCTTTGAAACACTCGACTTAGTTCAGCAGCAATATAAATTAGGTACTGCTAGTTATTTGGCGGTCCTGTATTACCAAAATCAGTATCAACAGGCAAAAGTGAAATCAGTCGCGGCTCAAGCAACTCGTTTTTCTGATACAGCAGCATTATTTACAGCATTGGGTGGTGGTTGGTGGAATCGTGAGGGCCCCGCTTTTAAACGAAAAGACATAGCGAACAAAAATCAAAATGAAACTTCTGGAAACAATTAAGAACAAAGTCATTGCTATCGTTCTTGCCTTGTGGGCATGGATGAAGTTAAAGGCGGTCGAGTGGAAATTACGTGAGAGAGTAATTGCGCTGTGGGAAAAAGCTAAAGCTTTTTATGCCCGCATGGGTCAGAAATGGCGCGGTACCAAGATATATGCAAAGTTGATGGCTATGGAACCATTGCCGCGACGTATGACTATTATGTTGTGTGGCGTTTTATTATTGCTGGGATTGATTTTTGCTTTTAATCAATTCAAGACTTTCATGATTAAGCATTTCATTTCAGGAATGGGATTACCCCCAGCAACAGTTTCAACAATGGTGGTCGCTACTTCTGAATGGCAGCCTAAACTCACTAGCGTTGGTAACGTGCGTGCCTTTAGAGGGGTGGAGTTGAGTACGGAGATTGGCGGTCTAGTATTAACCGTGCCCATTAAATCTGGGCAAGATGTTAAAGAGGGTGAGTTATTAATTAAATTGAATGACGCCTCTGATGTGGCACAACTCAAATCCTTAAAGGCAATGGCTGATCTTGCCAAAGTCATTAATGAGCGTGATAGACAGCAGCTTGCTATTCAGGCAATTAGTAAAAATGTATTTGATACTAGTGCGGCTGATGCAAATTCTAAGCAGGCACAAGTTGAGTCTCAAACAGCTCTGGTTGCTAAAAAGAATTTGAAGGCGCCATTTAGTGGGCGTGTAGGCATTGTGTCGATCAACCCTGGTCAGTACGTTAATCCGGGCGATAAGCTCTTAACTTTGCAAACCTTAGATCCTATTTTTGTAGACTTTAATTTGCCACAAAGTAATGCAGAGCAAATTCGAGTGGGCCAAGAGGTGACTGTCACTACGGATGCATTTAAAGATGCAAGCTTTACTGGCAAGATTACTGCCGTTAGTCCAAAAGTCGATACCAATACTCGTAATCTTCAAGTTGAGGCACAGCTTACTAACCCCGATAAGAAAATTCTTCCCGGAATGTTTGCTAATGTAAATATTAAGGTTGGCGAACAAGTGAAATTATTAACCTTGCCTCAAACAGCAGTGACCTATAACCCATATGGTTCAACAGTATTCATTGCCAAGCCTACAGGCAAGAAGGATAAGCAAGGCAATCCAGCATTAGAGGCTCAACAAGTCTTTGTTACCACCGGGGCAACCCGAGGTGATCAGGTAGCAATTCTCAAGGGGGTTGAAGAGGGCGCGACGATTGTGACCAGTGGTCAGCTAAAGCTGAAGAATGGCACGCCACTCATTATTAATAACAAGGTGCAACCATCGAATTCACCTGACCCTAAGCCACAGGAATAGTGAGTAGATGAATTGGACTGACATATTCATTCGCAGACCAGTGCTTTCACTGGTCGTGAGTGCGCTCGTCTTGGTGTTTGGTTTAAAGGCTATCGGATCTTTGCCAGTCAATCAATATCCACAAACGCAGAATGCGATTGTCACCATTACTACCGCTTACTATGGCGCTGACCCAGAAACCATTGCAGGTTTTATTACGCAGCCACTTGAGGCTTCTATTGCGCAGGCGCAAGGGATTGATTATTTATCGTCAGCCAGTGTCAGTGGCGTTTCAACGATTATTGCCACACTCAAGTTGAACTACGACTCTAATGCGGCATTAACGCAAATTCAGACACAAATTAGCGCGGTTAAGAATCAATTGCCACCACAAGCCCAGCAGCCGATATTGACGGTTCAAGTAGGTCAGTCTACTGCTGCAATGTACATGGGTTTTTATAGCGATGACATACCCAACAATGCGATTACTGATTATTTGTTACGAGTTGTAAAGCCCAAACTAGATTCGGTTGAGGGCGTACAGAATGCAGAAATCACAGGCGGCAGAAAATTTGCCCTACGCGCTTGGCTAGATCGCGAGAAGATGGCTGGTCTCGGAGTGGGTGCTGATGATGTCTATAGCGCACTGTCTGCTAATAACTATTTATCAGCAGTAGGCAGCACTAAAGGCGATATGGTGGCGGTCGATTTGGTTGCAGGCACTGATTTACACACGCTAGAAGAGTTTCGTAAGCTAGTAGTTAAAAAAGATGGCGTGAATATCGTGTATCTCGATCAGGTGGCAAATGTCACCTTAGGATCTGAAGACTACAACACCAATGTTGCCTTTAGCGGTAAGAAGTCGGTATTTATTGCTATCAAGGTTGCACCTCAAGCGAATTTATTAGATGTCGCTCAGCGAGTGCGCGATGTAGTTCCTGGTATTCAGAAGCAATTACCCATTGGTATGACTGGCAAGATTGTCTATGACTCTACCAAGTTCATCACGAGCTCAATTGATGAGGTAGTTTCTACTTTGATAGAGGCTTTGGTCATTGTGACCATCGTGATTTATCTCTTCTTGGGAAGTGTGCGTGCAGTTGCAGTCCCGGTAATTGCAATGCCACTCTCACTCATTGGTACATTCTTCTTAATGCAAGTGCTGGGTTACTCTATTAATTTGCTAACCCTCTTAGCTTTAGTGTTGGCAATTGGTTTAGTGGTTGATGACGCCATCATCGTGGTTGAAAACGTTGATCGACACATGAAAGAGGGTAAGTCTCCATTAGAGGCTTCACTAATTGCCGCTCGTGAATTAGGTGGTCCGATTTTGGCGATGACAGTAGTTTTGATTGCGGTGTATATCCCAATTGGCTTTCAGGGTGGATTGACTGGTGCGCTCTTTACGGAGTTTGCCTTTACTTTAGCTAGTGCAGTCGCTGTCTCAGGTCTGATTGCATTAACGCTTTCACCGATGATGTGTTCGCGCATTTTTACTGAAGAGCAAGAAGCATCTTCTTTTGTACAAAAGATTGACCGGGTTTTTGATAAGGTTCATCACAGCTATCAAAGTACTCTGCGTAACTTACTTAGTACGTGGCAAGTGATTATTGTGATGGGGGTAATTCTTCTAGGCGGTGTCGCGTATCTTTACGCTACGGCACGTGCAGAACTAGCCCCGACTGAAGATCAGGGCATTGTATTGATGCAGGCATCTGGCCCACCGAATAGTACGGTCAATCAAATGCAGACTTACGCAGATCAGATTTATGCGATTGCTAGCGCTGAACCAGAATATGAGCAAGCCTTCCAAATCACCAGCCCAACTTCAAGCTTCGGCGGTATCTTATTGAAGGATTGGGGTGAGCGGTCTCGTAATGCTACAAAGTTCCAAGAAGATATGCAGCAGAAGTGGAATACGATTGCCGGCGCTCGGGTGGCAGCCTTCCAGTTTCCCGCCTTGCCTGGAGCCCAAGGTTTCCCGGTGCAGGTAGTCATCAATACCACTGAATCGTATGAGCAACTGAACGAGGTGTCTCAGGCAGTTTTAGATAAAGCACGTCGTTCCGGAAACTTTTTCTATGTAGATTCAGATTTGAAGATTGATAAGCCACAAGATGTTTTGGTGATTGATCGCGAAAAAGTTGCTGCTTTAGGAATGACTCAGCAACAGGTTGGCTCAGCATTGTCTGCTGCTTTAGGTGGCGGTTATGTGAACTACTTTTCAGTAGCGGGTAGATCATATCGCGTGATTCCGCAAGTAAAGCAGACGGACCGTTTAAACCCAGACCAGATTTTGGATTACTACATTCGTACGCCAAGCGGGGCAATGATTCAGGCTCGTACGATTGCCAGCATTAAGCAGCGTGTTGTTCCTCAGTCAATCAACCACTTTCAGCAATTGAACTCTGCCACGATTGCAGGGGTCAGCACCCCATTTATTTCACAGGCAGATTTATTGGAGTTCATGCGTCAAAGCTTAAAAGAGGTTGCGCCCAATGGTTACAGCATGGACTATGCTGGTCCATCACGTCAATTCATGGCTGAGTCCGGCGGCTTTTTGGTCACTATGTTCTTTGCGATCTTGATCGTATTCTTGGTTCTTGCTGCCCAGTTCGAAAGTTTCCGCGATCCGATTGTGATCTTGGTATCAGTGCCGCTTGCCCTTTTTGGTGCACTCATCTTTATTAACTTGGGCTTTACTACCTTAAACGTATATACCCAGGTAGGCTTAGTGACACTCATGGGCCTGATAAGTAAGCACGGTATTTTGATTGTTGAATTTGCTAATGAGCTACAAGAAGCGGGTCGCAGCAAACTCGATGCAATTATTGAGGCAAGTAGCGTGCGTTTAAGGCCAATTTTGATGACTACTGCGGCGATGGTATTGGGCGTATTACCTTTGGTGATTGCCTCTGGCGCAGGTGCTGCAGGCCGGCAATCCATGGGCATTGTGATCTTTACTGGCCTATCAATTGGCACACTATTTACTTTGTTTGTCGTGCCTGCAATGTATCTCTTTATTGGTGCTGATCACCACCAGAAGAAATTTAAACAAGAGTAAGGTGCAGCGAGTGACAACTGCTTAATAGCGCCTATTTAAAGATGTTGAGCTCTTTTTCGGCAATATCATTAAAGCAAGTTTCTTTTTCTAAACGCTTAAGCCATGCATCAATATTTTTGAGATCTGCACGTGCGCCAGTTTGCTTTGGGAAAGTGTTATTCAGGAGAATCCAGCGGCTCACAGAAAGTCCAAGGGCAATATCACCAATATGAAATTGATTGCCAGAGCAATACGGTTGCGTGCTCAGAGTTTGATCAAGAAGACCTAGTAATTGATTTGTATTTTGATACGCTTTTTGAATGGCGACATCATTACGTTCCGCTTCGGGCGTTCTAGTGAGGCCCAAAAATGCAACGCGCAAGGCAGGCCACATTGTTCCGAGTTGCCAGTCTAGCCACTTTTCGGAGCTGTATTGAGCATTAATATCTGTTGGGAACCGTTTGTTTTTGTCATGCTCTTTGGCAAGGAAGCGCAAGATGGTATTCGATTCCCAAAGAATGAGATCGCCCACCATTAAAGTAGGCACAAGGCCGTTGGGGTTCATTTTTAGGAATTCAGGGGTACGGTTGATGCCAAAATGAAGTCCAGCATCAATCCGTTCAAAGTCTTGACCTTCTTTTAGGCCTAACTCAGCAAAACACCACAACACTTTCTGAACATTGATAGAACTTTTACGACCCCATAAACGCATCATGACAGTTCCTTAAAGACCATTTAAGTAATTTTTGTTTCTGTGAAATCAAGGCCAACAAATTTACTGCGAGCAAAAATGAGCGGCTCTTTATCTGGATGATTCTTTAAGTTAATCACTTTGGCAACAATAATGTTGTGGTCTCCGCCTATATGCACGGAAACAGTTTCACATTCATAGTAAGCAACACAATCATTAATCTGAGTAAGCCCGCTAGCAGCTAACTGATGTCCAACATTGACAAATTGCTCCTGCTTTACGGTAGCAAAATGCATGGCTAAATTTTCTTGTGAGCGTTCAAGTACATGGATAAGATGTTTCTTTCCCACCTCTACCCAAGGCATTAAACGAGAATGCCTCTTAAGGCTCCACAGGATGAGGGGTGGCTCAAGAGAAACTGAGTTAAATGAGCTGATGGTGATTCCGTGATGACCTTGATTTTCATCAATGCAGGTAATGACAGTGACCCCAGTAGCAAATGATGCGAATCCTTTGCGTAGCTCTTGTGAGGTAAATGGGGCCATCAAACTTTGCTTACTTTGCTTCTACTTTAGCTGCAGGAGCGATAGTTGTCCCTGGGATAGGAATTAATATTTCATTATCTTGGGCCTTCACGCATTTAAAGCGATATTCCTTGCCGGCTTTAGATAAGAAGCTAGCCCCTTCATAGAAATCATTTCTACAGGCTTTGCTAGCAAAGTCCATGACATCCTGTGGATCAGCACTGGAAGAAATTAAGCGCATATTACCCATAGACATATTGATTTGAGTCGAATAGCACCCTGTGAGCATCAAGCCAGAAATCGCGGTTAATAGTAGAATTTTTTTCATGGAAGCCTCCATAATGAGCAATGCTCGTTAGGATAAACCTATTAAGCATTTGTTGCGGGAAAATGCCCCGTTATAAAAGGAAGAGACATGTTTAGAGCAATATTGGTGAATAAGGATGAGCGGGGCTATCGCGCAGAGTTGGGACAGGCTGATGAGGCTAGCCTACCGGAGGGGGAAGTTCGAGTTAAGGTTCTTTACTCCACCCTGAACTACAAGGATGGCTTAGCGATCACTGGTAAAGGTCCCGTGGTGAGAGGCTTTCCAATGGTTCCAGGAATCGATTTTGCTGGTGAGGTGGTAGAGAGTACTAGCCCAGACTTCAAGACGGGAGAGATGGTGCTCTTAAATGGCTGGGGAGTGGGTGAGGGACATTGGGGTGGTTTGGCGCAGCAGGCTAGAGTCAAGGCTGATTGGTTAATTCCACTTCCTAAAGGCTTTACGGCTAAGCAAGCATTGGCGATTGGCACGGCTGGTTACACCGCCATGCTGTGTGTCATGGCATTGCAAAAACATGGCCTTAAGCCGAGTGATGGCGAGGTGTTAGTGACTGGTGCCGCAGGCGGCGTTGGAAGTTTTGCTATTACCTTATTAAGTAAGCTCGGTTTTACTGTTGTCGCTAGTACTGGCCGAATGGCTGAGGCAGATTATTTAAAGAAATTGGGTGCAGCTGAAGTGATTGACCGCACTACTTTATCTGCCCCAGGCAAGCCTTTAGCAAAAGAGCGCTGGGCGGCAGTAGTCGATAGCGTTGGCAGTCATACCCTGGCCAATGCTTGTGCACAAACAAAGAGCGATGGTGCGGTGGCAGCTTGCGGGCTTGCTCAAGGTATGGATTTCCCATCCAGTGTTGCACCATTTATTCTGCGTGGTGTGACCCTCTATGGCATCAATAGCGTAACCGTACCGCGTGCAAAACGGATTGCTGCTTATGAGCAATTGAGCAAATTAGTTGACCTAAAAACTTTGGATGAAATCTCTCACGAAATTACTTTAGAAGAATCTTTGAAGTATGCGCAAGAGTTAATGGCGGGTAATGTACGTGGTCGCTTAATTGTGGATGTAAATAAGTAAGCGTCTAGAAATTTACTCTGGTGTTTGAGGTTTGCGTGCATTCAGTTTTGACCAAACCTCAAGCTTCTCGGGATTAGAAAGATCAGACCAATCTGCAATTTCCGTAAGTGTGCGATAGCATCCGCGGCAGTAGCCGTTTTCGGGATTGATATCGCACCAATTGATGCAGGGTGATGGGACAGTTGTCAAAATAAACCTAATAGTAATTCAATAGAAAAAAATTCAAACCATGAGCACTCAAAATCAGGCAAAAGCAGAAAGTGCTATTCATTATCCATTAGGAGAGGCGCTTCCTGAGCTTGGGAGCACCATTGAGATTGCGCCAGGGGTTCATTGGCTCAGAATGAATCTGCCATTTGCCTTAGACCATATTAATCTCTGGCTTTTGCGTGATGAAGTCGATGGCATTGCTGGATGGACGATTGTGGATTGCGGCATTGCGAATGAAGACACCAAAGCTTCGTGGGAAAAGATTTTTGCGACTCAGTTAGATGGTTTACCTGTTCTTAGGGTACTTGTGACACATATGCATCCAGATCACGTAGGTTTATCCCAATGGTTGTGTGAGAAGTGGAAAGCACCTTTGTGGATTTCCATGACTGATTTTTTAACTGCCCAGTGGCTAAGCTGCAAAGAGGGCGGTGCTGCTATTGGGGCACGTGCCGGCGGCGGTGGATCTGCAGATCATTTTCAGAAGCATGGTTTGACTGCACCAGAAGATTTAGAAAAAATTCGGGCACGTTTTAATTACTACAGCAATATGGTCCCCGGTATGCCTCGTCAATATCGTCGCATTATGGATGGCGAGACTATTTTGATTGGCGGGAAAAAATGGCAGGTCATTATGGGATACGGACATGCACCAGAGCATGCCTCACTTTTTTGCAAAGACTTAGGGGTATTGATTTCCGGAGATATGCTCTTGCCACGCATCTCAACGAATGTCAGTGTTTTTGATGCTGACCCAGATGCTGATCCATTGGGACTCTATTTGGATTCTCTAGATGATTACTTACCTCTGCCTGATGACACCTTAGTATTGCCGTCGCATGGCAAACCATTTACAGGTATGAAGCCACGCATTGCACAGCTGAAGGCGCATCATGAAGACCGTTTAGCAGACACGCTTGGCGCATGTAAAAAACCGGCACATGCTAGAGAGATAGTGCCGGTTTTATTTAAGCGTGAACTAGATATTCATCAACTTACTTTTGCTATGGGTGAAGCTATTGCCCATCTGAATTACCTACTTCGTCGAGGTAAGTTGGATCGCCGGCTTTGCGAGGACGGCGTGTTGAGGTTTTCCGTGGTTTAGCCTTAACGCTGCTTGTTTTAGTATTTGATTCTTCATTTGGTGCTGTTGCTGCAGCGCCCGCTGCGGATACCGCATCTCCAAATGACTTTAGGGCCATCATCGTGGCGTGCTGTACTTCTAAGCCTTGAATAGTGGACTTGAGAATGTTGAGGTTCAAATTGAGCCAATTCTCAACACTTTTGAGGTCCTTAATGCGTTTTTCTAGCTCGTCAATGTCTAGGCCTGGAAATGCTGAGGCAAAGCCGCCAGCGGCTTTAGAGGCATCTGTAGTGAAGGGAAATTGCCCAGCTTGACCTGCGGCACCCTGTCCCCACATGGTTTTAAACATTTCAAGGCTTTGATTAAATTCTGGAATTGTTCCAAACATACCTTCTCCGGGTTAAATGAAAAGTGGCTTTTCCAATAGAATAAGGGATTCTAGAGATTTATCCCGGTTAATCAATGCAATCTAATGGTATGTCCCAGCCTTACACCCGTGGTCAGGCACTTCCCGAGCTACTGAAGCAGCGTATCCTGATTTTGGATGGCGCCATGGGCACCATGATTCAGCAATACAAATTGACTGAGGCTGACTACCGTGGTTTACCTGGTAACACCCGATTTGCTGATCATCCTGGAGATATCAAAGGCAATAACGAGCTCTTGGTTTTGACCCAACCTCAAATTATTAGCAAGATACATGAGCAGTATTTAGATGCTGGTGCCGACATTATTGAAACCAATACTTTTGGCGCCACCTCAGTTGCTCAAGAAGATTACAAAATGGCTGGGCTTGCGCGCGAGATGAATGAGGTTTCCGCAAAGCTTGCTCGCGCAGCTTGTGAAAAATATAGTACGGCCGATAAACCCCGTTTTGCTGCTGGAGCAATTGGCCCCACACCAAAGACAGCCAGTATTTCTCCCGATGTAAATGATCCGGGCGCGCGTAACGTCACCTTTGATGCTTTACGGGCTTCTTATCGTGAACAGATTGAAGGTTTGTTTGCAGGCGGCGTAGATTTATTTTTAGTCGAAACTATTTTTGATACGTTGAACGCTAAGGCGGCATTGTTTGCGTTAGATGAATTCTTTGAAGAAACGGGCGAGCGCTTGCCTGTGATGATCTCTGGAACAGTAACCGATGCCTCCGGACGAATTCTTTCTGGTCAAACGGTTGAGGCATTTTGGAATAGCTTGCGCCACATTAAGCCACTCACATTTGGCTTGAACTGCGCGCTAGGCGCTGCTTTGATGCGCCCTTACATTGCCGAGCTCTCACGAATTTGTGATGCAGCAATTTCTTGTTACCCCAATGCCGGCTTGCCAAATCCAATGAGCGATACCGGCTTTGATGAAACGCCAGACATTACTTCAAGCCTAGTGGATGGCTTTGCTAAAGATGGGCTTGTGAACTTGGTAGGTGGTTGCTGTGGCACTACGCCAGATCACATTCGCGCAATTGCTAATGCAGTTGCAAAGCGTAAGCCACGTGCTTTTTATCGCGAAGATTCTGAGGCTGCAGCATGAGTAAGCTTGATAAAAAATCAATGCCAGCGATGAAGCTTTCCGGCCTGGAATCATTTAACGTTACACCAAATGTTGGTTTTGTGAATATTGGTGAGCGTACTAACGTAACAGGCTCCAAAGCATTTGCTCGCATGATTTTGAACAATCAATTTGATGATGCACTCGCAGTAGCGCGCCAACAGGTTGAGAATGGTGCGCAAGTGATTGACATCAATATGGATGAAGCGATGTTAGATTCTGAGGCGGCCATGGTGCGTTTCTTAAATCTCATTGCTTCCGAGCCTGATATTGCTCGGGTTCCAATCATGATCGACTCATCTAAGTGGAGTGTGATTGAGGCTGGCCTGAAATGTATTCAAGGTAAGCCGATTGTGAATTCAATCTCCTTAAAAGAGGGCGAAGAGCCTTTCAGACAACAGGCGCGTTTGATTCGTCGATACGGCGCCGCATCTGTAGTCATGGCCTTCGATGAGCTTGGTCAAGCCGATACATTCAAACGCAAAACAGAAATTTGCCAGCGTTGCTATGACATCCTGGTGAATGAACTTGGCTTTCCTGCAGAAGATATTATTTTTGACCCGAATATTTTTGCGATTGCTACCGGTATTGAAGAGCATGATAACTATGCGGTTGACTTTATTAACGCTACGCGTTGGATTAAAGAGAATCTTCCGGGTGCTAAAGTCAGTGGTGGCGTCTCTAATGTGAGCTTCTCATTCCGCGGTAATGATCGTGTGCGCGAAGCTATTCATACCGTGTTTTTGTATCATGCTATTCAAGCTGGCATGGATATGGGCATTGTGAATGCTGGTCAGCTGGGCGTTTATGCTGATTTAGATCCAGAGCTGCGTGAGCGCGTTGAGGACGTGGTCCTGAACCGCTTTAAAGAGAAGGATGGCAAAACACCAACTGAGCGTTTGTTAGATATCGCCGATCAATTTAAAGGCGGTGGCGCTAAGCAGGTAGAGAACTTAGCATGGCGTGAGGCACTAGTGCGTGAGCGCTTAACGCATGCACTAGTCCACGGCATCACTACGTTTATCGAAGAAGATACAGAAGAGCTGCGTGCTGAAATCATGGGCTCAGGCGGTAGACCAATCGAAGTAATTGAAGGCCCACTCATGGATGGCATGAATGTCGTTGGTGATTTATTCGGTGCCGGAAAAATGTTTTTGCCTCAAGTAGTCAAGAGTGCACGCGTCATGAAGCAAGCAGTTGCGATTCTGATTCCTTATATTGAGGAAGAGAAGCGCCAACATGTTGCTGCTGGCGGTGAAGCTAAGGCTAAAGGCAAGATCGTGATGGCTACTGTGAAAGGCGACGTGCACGATATTGGTAAAAATATTGTGACCGTGGTCTTACAATGTAATAACTTTGAAGTTGCCAATATGGGTGTCATGGTTCCTTGTGCCGAAATTCTGAAGCGTGCTAAGGAAGAAAATGCCGATATCGTCGGCCTTTCTGGTTTGATTACACCGTCACTTGAAGAAATGACTTATGTTGCTCAAGAGATGCAGCGTGATGATTATTTCCGTGAGCGTCAGATCCCATTGATGATTGGTGGCGCAACAACCTCACGTGTGCATACTGCCGTGAAGATCGCTCCACATTATGATGGCCCCGTGGTTTATGTGCCAGACGCATCTCGCTCAGTATCAGTTGCTTCAAGTTTGCTTTCTGATGAGAGCGCTAAGAAATTTATTCAAGATTTGCGCGATGACTATGTACGCATTCGTGAGCAGCATGCTAATAAGAAGGCAGCCCCAACAATTTCTTTAGAAGCCGCCCGTAAAAATCGTGAGCTTATTAATTGGTCTTCTTATGTTCCAGAAAAACCAAAATTTATTGGCCGTCGCGTGTTTAAAAACTTTGCACTAAGCGATATTGCCAAATATATTGACTGGACGCCATTCTTTCAGACCTGGGATCTCGCTGGTAAGTTTCCAGCTATTTTGGATGATGAGGTTGTGGGCCTTGAAGCGCGTAAAGTGTATGAAGACGCCAAGGTATTGCTCGATAAATTGATTAAAGGTCAGTGGTTACAGGCCGATGCAGTAGTCGCCTTCTATCCTGCCAATACGATTGGTGACGATATTGTTTTGTATAGCGATGAGGCGCGCGAACATCCACTATTCGTGTGGCATAACTTGCGCCAACAGGCTGAGCGTCCAGTGGTCGATGGAGTGCGCAGACCTAACCGTTCTTTAGCAGACTATGTTGCTCCAAAAGATTCTGGTATCGCTGACTACCTCGGTTGTTTTGCAGTGACAACCGGCCATGGTGTAGAGAAGAAAGTTGCAGAGTTTCAAGCCAAGCATGATGACTACAGTGCGATTATGTTGAAGGCTTTAGCTGATCGCTTGGCTGAAGCGTTTGCTGAGCTGATGCATCACCGTGTGCGCACTGATTTGTGGGGTTATGCCACAGATGAGATTTTGACGAATGATCAAATGATCAATGAAGAGTACCGTGGTATTCGTCCTGCACCAGGATATCCGGCATGCCCGGCTCATGAAGTCAAAAAAGATTTACTAAGAGTGATTGGCTCTGAAGATATTGGTATGACCTTAACTGAGTCAATGGCCATGAACCCCGCTTCTAGTGTGAGCGGTTTTTATCTCGCTCATCCAGATGCGCGCTATTTCAATGTGGGGAAAATCTCAGTCGATCAGATTGAAGATTTAGCTAAACGTCGTAGCGAGTCCGTCGAAGATATACGTCGTCAACTAGCAAGCTTAATAGATTAAACGCCCCACATCACGGGTTCGTCTTTAGCTTTAGCCTGCTTCATTAGTTCTAGGAATGGATAGGCCCGCTGCCCAAGACGATCAGTCAGTTTTGGTTTTTCAGTAGATTCTTTGGCTTCATCCTGCGTTTTAGAGCGCTCTTCAAGGTCTTTCAGGATGGCAGTCTCTAGAGCTGTAATAAGCGCAGGGAGATGCTCAACCGTGAGGATTCCACGGGGCTCTAGCGGACGACCCAAAATATCGAAAATTCGCTTGGCCAAATCCCCCAGCATAATGACGTCTGGACCAGCTTTTGAGCGAAATTGATAGATCATTTCAATAGCTTACCACCTGATAAACTCACTCTTCTATGTTGTTAACCAATAAAAATCGTTTAATTGAGATGCTTAGTAGTGCGCTTGGGAGCCTAGCTCAGGAGCGCGGCTTCGACCAGCCACTACCACCTCGTTTAGAGCGCCCTAAGGCGGTTGATCACGGTGACGTCGCTTGCAATATTGCACTTCAGTTATCTAAGGCTTGGAAGCTCAATCCGAGAGAGCTGGCCCAGGCTTTGGTGGAGCGCTTGCAAAAAGAGTCCGGATTTGACCGGCTGATCACATCATGTGAAATAGCGGGACCTGGATTTCTCAATTTCCGCTTAAGTAATGCTGCCAAAACGGCAGTAGTCAATGAAATCTTGACGGAAGGCACTCATTTTGGAGAGTTGCCAAAAGGGAGTGCTCCAGTGGCCAGCGCCATGATTGAATTTGTTTCAGCAAATCCAACGGGTCCATTGCATGTTGGTCATGGCAGACAAGCTGCACTTGGCGATGCGCTAGCAAATTTATTAGCCACCCAGGGAATCAAAGTACATCGTGAGTTTTATTACAACGATGCTGGTGTGCAAATTGCGAATCTGGCCTTATCGGTTCAAGCCCGTTTGAATGGCTTAAAGCCTGGCGATGCAGCCTGGCCAGAGCAGGCTTATAACGGTGAATATATTGCCGAAATTGCAGCCGCTTTTAAAGCCTCTTCACAATATCAAGAAGATCTTGAAGCTATCCGCCAATTTGCAGTTGCTTATTTACGCAATGAACAAGATATTGATTTAAAAACCTTCGGCGTGCAATTTGATTGCTACTATCTAGAGTCCTCTTTGTATACCGATGGCAGTGTTGCGCAAATTGTCGGTGACTTACAAAGTATTGGTAAGACCTATGAGTCTGAGGGCGCATTGTGGTTAAAAACTACAGAGGATGGCGATGATAAAGATCGCGTCATGCGCAAGTCAGATGGTAGTTTTACTTACTTCGTTCCTGATGTGGCATATCACACCAGTAAGTGGAATCGTGGTTTTCATAAAGTAATTAATGTGCAGGGAAGTGATCACCATGGCACGATAGCCCGCGTCCGCTCTGGCTTACAAGGCGTGGCGCAAAAGCGTGGCTGGGATATTCCAAAGACTTATCCAGATTATGTGTTGCACAAGATGGTGACCGTGATGCGTCATGGTGAAGAGGTAAAGATTTCTAAACGTGCAGGTTCATATGTCACCGTGCGTGATTTAGTGGAATGGTCTGGTGGTGTGACTCCTGAAATGAAGCCCGAAGAGAGAGAATTGGCCTTGCAACGCGGTCGTGATGCAGTACGTTTTTTCCTGATCTCACGTAAAGCAGATACTGAATTTGTATTCGATATTGATTTGGCCTTGCAGCAAAATGATGAGAACCCTGTGTTCTATGTTCAGTATGCGCATGCGCGTATCAACTCCATTTTGCAACAGTGGGGTGGACAAATTTCTGATTTAGCCTCAGCCGATTTATCTTTATTGCAAAGCAAAGCATCAGACCATCTATTGCGTCGTTTGGCTGAGTACCCTGAGGTGCTGACTGATGCTGCGGCTGAACTAGCCCCTCATGCGCTTGCTTTCTATTTGCGCGACCTTGCAGGAGATTTCCATACCTTTTACAACGCAGACCGTGTATTGGTAGACGATCAGAATCTGAAAGCAGCTCGTTTGGCGCTACTATTGGCAACCCGCCAAGTGTTGCAAAATGGGTTAAAAGTATTAGGGGTATCTGCACCCGTTAAGATGTAATAGCGGCGTATGAAGTGAAAATGTAAGATGAGGAAATAATGAAAAAACCGAATCAACAAACTGGCTTCATGAAGATTGATGGCAACAACTCCCAATACGGAGGCACCATCTTGGGTTTTGTATTGGGCTTGGGTGCTGGTTTAGGCATTGCCTTCGTGATTGCGTTCTACCTTTCCAAAAATACACCCCAAGAGAGACCTGGGGTGCGCGCACCAAACTTACCGCTGACAATTAAGCCTGCTACAGTTCCTGCTGAAGGCGATCCGGCTGCTCCAGTCGAACAATTGGATTTGAATAAGCCTTTGCAAGGAAAATCACAGGCGCCTGTTGCATCTGACCCAATTGCCGATTTAGTTGGCGGCAAGAAGCCGACTGAAAATGCACCTGCACCAACAGCAAAATCAGACGCTATTTATTTCTTGCAAGTGGGCGCCTTTGTAAAGCGAGCTGATGCGGATGCACAAAAAGCCAATTTAGCAATTCAAGGAATTCAGGCTCAATTAAGCGAGGTTACTGCAGACGGTAATACCTTATGGCGTGTCCGCGTAGGCCCCTATAACAGCCCTGAAGAAAGTAATTCTGTGCGAGATAAATTAAACAGCATGGGCATTAAACCAACTCTAATTAAATCTAGCAAATCATGATTTCATTTAGCAAAAGACTATTTACATTGCTGACAATATTTTGTCTAAGCGGAATTGTTTCTGCACAAGCTCAAAAGATTGAAGAGGGGTTTGACTACCGCATTCTGCCCATTGCTCAACCCGTTGAGACCAAGGGCAAGGTAGAGGTGATTGAGTTCTTTTGGTATGGCTGCCCACATTGCTATGACTTTGAGCCTGAGCTCAGTAGCTGGGTAAAGCGCCAACCTAAGGATGTTGTTTTCCGCAGAGTGCCAGTTGCATTTCGAGATGACTTTATGCCACACAGTCAGTTGTTTTATGCGCTCGAGTCAATGGGTAAAGGAGACGCGCTTAATGAGAAAGTCATGTATGCCATGCATAAAGAGAACAAGCGTTTATTGACTGAGCCGGAGATTGCCGATTGGGTTGCTTCCCAGGGAATTGATCGCAATACCTTTTTGGCGAGCTATCGATCTTTTGCGGTGATTTCAAAAGCTCGTGCTGCAAAACAAATGACAGAGGCCTATCGTATTGATGGTGTACCAACAATTGTGATGCAGGGTAAATACGTTACATCACCTTCTATTACTGGTACCAAGGCTAAGGCAATAGCGGTAATGGACTTTCTCGAAGAAAAAATTCGTAAAGATAAATACAAATAATCACTTTTGGGGCGTTGCTTAGATTTTGACGAAGCGGCGCACAATCCAGAAATAAATTGGATAAGGTAGGATTCTGAGAAATTTTAGGAATCCTGAAAATCTTTTAGGGAAGTGAATGTCAAACTCTCCCTTTTCCAGCCCGCTCAAAATTTGATTAGCAGCTTCTTCAGCGCTAATTAAGGCCGGCATCTCAAAATCATTTTGAGCAGTTGCTTCAGTGGCCACAAATCCGGGAGAAATCATGTGCACACACACTCCTTGCGGGAGTAAGTCGTAGTAGAGCGTCTCACAGAAGTTAATGATGGCAGCCTTGCTTGGGCCATATGCCAAGGCCTTGGGAAGGCCGCTATACCCTGCGACACTTCCTACAATGGCAATATGCCCCGCATGAGCTTTGAGCATCTCAGGCAGTACGAGTGCAACTGCCCTCATTGGGCCTAGTAGATTTGCATCGATAGTGTGTTCTGCCACAGCCATATCAAAGTTGTCTGCCCGGAGTGGCACATATACCCCAGATACAAACAGCAATAAATCAATCCCACCCCATGCGCTCAAAATCGATTGATAGCTATTTTTTAATTGAGCATCATTGGTTACATCTAATGGTAATACCAAAGTTTGCCCAGGATTTCCCAATGATGCGATTGGGTTAAGTCGTTCTTCTCTTCGACTAGAGAGTGCTACTTTAGCTCCAGCCTTAATTAGTGCGTTAGCACAAGCTTCACCGATCCCGCTCGAGGCCCCAATGACCCATACACGCTGGCCCAAGAAGCTGGGTATGCCCTTTTGCTTCATGCGCTCAGGGCATCCGGCGATGTATTTTTTGGTTGATGGCTTAGGGTGAATTGCACAACATCAATATTGCGCTCTTCAAATCCGGCTGCGCAATACATGAGATAGAAATTCCAGAGTCTTATAAAAGCCTCATCAAAGCCTAGGCTATGAACTTCATCGAGTTTCTGATTGAAATTGTCTCGCCAGAGGCACAGTGTTTTAGCGTAGTCAGCCCCAAAAGCAAATTCTCCTTCAATTTGGAGTCCTGCCTTGGCAGCGCTTTCTTTAAAGCTGGTTCGGGAGGGCAGCATACCGCCTGGAAAAACATATTGCTGAATGAAGTCGGTGTTATGGCGGTAGCGCTCAAATAGTTCTTCAGCAATCACGATCGTTTGGATGCATGCTTTTCCGCCAGGCTTTAAACATTTGGCGATAGTCTGGAAATACTCAGGCCAATGCTTTTCCCCAACCGCTTCAAACATTTCTACCGAGGCAATACCTTCAAATTGTTCTTGGCAATCCCGATAGTCCTGCAATCGAACCTCAAAGGGTTTTGAATGTTCAACCTGCGATTGAACTTTTTTCAATCTATCTTCGGCAAATGCCTTTTGCTCTGTCGAAAGTGTGAGGCCAGTAATGGCAGTATTACTACGAAGCGCCTCTTCCATGACGCCACCCCAACCACAGCCAATTTCTAGAATATGGTCACCCGGTTTGGTATCAAGAGATTGCAGAATACGACTGACTTTGGCGCGCTGGGCATCAGCAAGAGATTGTTTCTCACCCTCTGAAAACCAGGCGCTAGAGTAGCTCATGGTGGGATCTAGCCACAATGTATAGAAGGCATTACCTAAGTCATAGTGTGCATGAATATTCTTACGGCTGCCAGTTTTGCTGTTATCTCGCAACCAGTGTTTGATGCGATACAGAATTGACCCATACCAACTACCGTAAATTGCTTTTTCTAGAATTGTGCGATTACGAATTGCGAGCTCTAGAATAGCTTTGAGGTCTGGCGTATTCCATTCCCCGCGGATATAGCTTTCAGCGAAACCAATATCGCCATGAGATAACACCTGCTTAAAGACTGACCAATCCAGAATTTGAAGCTCAGCATGTAAGGCATCAGATTTATTACCAAACTCTCTGATGTTGCCATCAGGTAAAACCATTTTTAAGTGACCACTACTGAGTTGGGACAATAGACTTAATAGTGTCTCTGTACCTAAGCGTGATGTATTCGCTTGAGTACGTCTTTGCGACCTTGAAAAATTCAGGCGTGAGAGTAAAGATTGTCCAGGACGATTCATTTGCTGACTTCGAATTCAGGTGGTTTGGGCTTTGAATGAAAGGGTACACCTTTTATCCATAATTTCAATGCTTGCCAATGAATCCGGAAAATAACGCCCAGGCTCATGAGTGGGTAACGCAAAAAGGCTAGCCAAAGATTGGATTGACTTAAGAGGCGACTACTTCCACTAATGCTGGTATTGATCAGGGGCAGGCCATCCTCATGAAGCTCAATACGGCAGACAGAGTTCATACCGCTATTGCTATCTTGAGGGAAGAGAAAGCGAAAATGATAGTCACCACGCACTGCGCAAAATGGCGATACATGAAATACTTTTTGACTTCTTAGAGTCTCACCAGAGCGCAATACCTCACCAGAATTTTTATATAGTAGATAGCAATGACGTTCACCAAAGGTATTGTTCACCTCAGCTAAGACAGCTTGTACTTGGCCGTTCGCGCGGGTGCATATCCAAAAGCTGACAGGATTAAAGACGTAGCCCAAGACCCTAGGAAAGGTTTGCAACCAGATTTCGCCATCAATATTTGGTATTTGGTTTTCTTGCAGAATATTTTCAATCCACTGAAGACTATCGGCATTTCCAAGGCCATGGTCTTTATCAAAGAATGAAAATAAACCTAGGAGATTATCGTTGAGGCCATGTTGACTAAGAAGATCTGATTTTTGCTTCCTGGCTCTCATGGGAATTGATAATGTGAATACACCATAGCCAAATGCATTCTTGGCCGGTCTGAGCCGCTGATGCTTTACAACTCCAAAGTTAATCTTTGGTTGATTCATCTATTGTGCATCTTGCTTGGGATGGGCTCGAAGGGGCGAGTGAGTGCTTTCGATTAAGGCTTCTGCCACTAGTTCGCCAGAGCGCAAACCATCTTCATGAAATCCAAACCCAGTCCACGCACCGCAATACCAGATTGATGATGTGCCTTGAATGAGCGGCAGCTCTTTTTGCGCTTGGATCGCGCTCATATCGAATACTGGATGCGAGTAATGAATTTCTTGATGTATCAATTTTGGATCAGGCTCTGACAAAGGGTTGAGGCTGACAATGATCTGCGTGTTATTGAGTTTTGCAGGAAGTGGCTGTAAGCGATTAATCAGATAGTTGACACTCACATGCTGTTTTGACGAAATCGCCATGCCAGATTTCGCGGTGTAGTTCCAGGCGGCCCAACACCGTTTTGCTTCAGGTAAAAAACGGATGTCCGTATGGAGAAGGGCTCGATTTTTTTGATATGGAATAGCAGCCAAAATATTTTTGGCCTGCTGTGGTATGCCGTGAACTAGATTAAGAGCTTGGTCACTATGGCAGGCCATGACAACTTCATCATAAAAAGCTGAGCCGGATTGGCTGATAACTTCAACTTGACTTGTGCCATCTTGATTAGCACTTACACGGGTCACGCCTTCGCGCACAATCTTGACGTTAGATTCTTCAAGAGCAGCCACAATCCGTTTCACGTACTCCCTAGAGCCGCCTTTGATAGTTAACCACTGCGGCCGATTCTGAATCTGTAGCAAACCATGGTTATGACAAAAACGTACCATTGTTTGAATGGGAAACTCGAGCATCTGCTCAACAGAACATGACCAGATAGCGCCAATCATTGGGAGAAAATAATTCTCTCTGAAACTTTGGCTAAAGCGATTGTGATCTAAAAAAGTAGCAATGCTTTCATCAGGCTCTTTGTAAAGATGGCCTGCTTCAATTTGCTGATGCGCTAGCCTTGTGGCTAGACGATTAAAGCGCAAGATGTCATAAGCCATCCTCCAAAATGAGGGGGATAAAAGATTTGATCTTTGTCCAAAAAAAGAATTGAGATCATTGCCTGCCCATTCAATATTGCGATGAGCATGTTTTTTATCGGATGTATCAATCGATACTGAGAAGGACATTTCAGAGGGCGCTACTGGCGCCTTAATTTCCTCAAAGAGTCGTACTAAGCGCGGATAAGTCTTGCGATTAAAGACCAAGAACCCAGTATCTACACCATGAGAGATTTCTTCACCATCAATATTGCATTTAAAGTCGACAGTGTTGCTATGGCCACCAATATGATCGCCGGCCTCGTACAAGGTCAGTTCAAATTCAGAATGTTGTCGTAGTGCATAAGCACAACCAAGGCCGGAGATGCCAGCGCCAATAATGGCAATTCTTTTTTTCATCACCGAGCTTTTTCTCCTAAGAGTTTTTCAATCTCAGCGGTGACGCTGCTACTGGTGGGCTTAGTCATGCTGCCATAAGACTCCACCACATTGCCATTGCGATCGATTAAGTATTTGTAGAAGTTCCATTTAGGTGTTGTACCAGTTTTGGCAATCAACATTTTGAAGAGAGGGTTGGGATTACTTCCCGACACTGCGCTTTTTGCAAACATCGGAAATTTCACGTCATAAGTATTTTTGCAAAAGTCAGCAATCTCTTTATTGCTTCCCGGCTCTTGCTGACCGAAGTCATTGGACGGAAACCCTAATACGACGAGGCCCCGATCTTTGTATTTAGCATAGACCTTTTCTAGGCCTTCATATTGGCTTGTAAAGCCACAAAAGCTGGCAGTATTGACGACCAGAATGACTTTGCCCTGGTACTGACAGAGATTTTGCGGCGCCTCATCCTGCAGGCGTGGGAAGGTCTGAGATAACAGGGGGCTGCAGTTAGGCGCAGCATTTACGACTTGAGCGCCTGATAAAGAGGCAAGCAGGGTAATAATCCAGGTAAAAATCAAGCGGAATAAGTGGTGCTTCTTGGGGGCCATCAAGTGTCTTCTTTTATTGGATCTTCGATCCTCAAGTCTAAGACATTATGGCTGATATCGCTGGCCACGGGCCAATACCTTTAATATTGCGTTATGACTTCTTTGCCGCCACCTTCTTTTGAGTCCAAGATTTGTCCCTTGGATCAACTAAGCGCCCGTATAGCAAAACTTCCTAGACCACTAGTTTTTACTAATGGGGTATTCGATATTTTGCATCGTGGACATGCTAGTTACTTAGCGCAGGCTCGCGCTTTAGGAGCTAGCTTAGTGGTGGGCATTAATGCAGATGCTTCAGTCAAGATGTTAGGCAAGGGTGATGATCGGCCAATTAATTCTGAAGCAGATCGTCAAGCTTTGTTAGCGGCGCTGGAGAGTGTAGATATGGCTGTACTTTTTACTGAGCAAACGCCAGTGAACCTAATTGAAAAGATTCGTCCAGATATTTACGTCAAGGGCGGCGATTATGAAATTGATACTCTTGCAGAAACCCATTTAGTAAAAACCTGGGGTGGCAAAGCAATTGCCATTCCATTTCTATATGATCGTTCTACTACTAGCCTGTTAGGCAGAATCCGTTCTTAAAGATTCTGTAGTAGCCAAGCCCAAACACCACGTAGAACCAAACCTTCGGTTACCTCAATTGATAATGAGGATTGCGTTTTAGATTTACTCATTTCGGCTGCCAAAATCTTGGCATTACCACCATCAATCCAAACTTTTTCAACGGGATGATTCACTTCTTTTGCTAATTGAATTGCGTATTGAATTGCGCCGAGTTGAGCTGCATCGCATCCGCCAATGATGGCGTTGTTAGTAGATAAACCAAAACTATTAGTAGATTCATTACGCACTGCAAGTGGCAACTGAGCGGTATTACTTTCTAAACTTTTTTGCATTAACTCAAGACCTGGCAATATCCATCCACCATAGTGAACGCCATTGGCGCCAAGCAAATCAATCGTTGTAGCTGTACCAGCATTAATAATGAGCGTGTTGGCATTAGACAGGGCGCGTGCGCCGAGGATAGCAGCCCAGCGGTCCGACCCCAGCTGGCTTGGGTCTTGATAGAGGCTGCGTACACCAGAAAAGAGACTATTACCTACAAGTTGTTTCCAGGTGATATCACTCCATTGTGGAAATAGCGATTGAAGATTTTGAATGGCCTCTTTTCCAGCTACACAAGTAAACCCAATTGCATCTGGTTTAGGCAAGGTCTTGGCAATGTAATCCGCTAACTCTGCTCTATGTTCAGGTGAAGCCAAAGATTTACTGCTGATTGAGCCAGAGTAAGCCCATAATTTTTTTTGTCGATCAGATGGTTGTTGTGTTGATTCAACTGCGGCCCATTTGAGGCGCGTATTACCAACATCAAATAGTAAGTAAAGACTCATAGCTGTACTCTTAAAGAAACATCGCCTGCATGAATAGCGATTGTTTTATTGTCTTGTTGCAATAGTAATGCGCCTGCTTTATCTATGCCTTGCGCAATGCCATAAATAGGCGCTTGACCTGCGCCAGATATACATACTGCCTGATCTAGATAAGCATCCCATCTTTTCCATGACTCTTGATATATGCCAAAGCCCTGCTGATCAAATTCGCCGAGATGATACTCAAGAGATGCAAGGAGTTTTAGCCAAAGATATTCCACATCAGGTGACGTTGCTTGCGATGGCAGTAGTTGATTTAGAGCACCAATTTTTAAGCCAGCTTGATTTCCTAAGCTTGCTGCAATTGCATCCGCATTCCGTAAGTTCATACCGATACCAATAATCATCCAAGTTGGATCGCCAGATTTTGCTTGACCACCTTCTATTAAGATGCCGCCAAGTTTTGCGTTGTTCAGTAGTAAATCATTTGGCCATTTGAGTCGCAGGCCCGCTTGGTGTAGTGCGGCTTCGCTTAAATCATATGCTTGCGCAATTCCAGAAATCACTGCTAATCCCACCAAAAGACTTAGCCCCGTGAGTTCAGCTGACTTTCTCTTAAATGGAAAGGCTAAGGAAAAACTGATGGAATCTTCTGGATTGGCCAGCCAAGCGCGCCCAGCTCTGCCTTTGCCAGCAGTTTGTTTAAGGGCAATACGGGCGATTGGGTCAATTAACTCACCGGCACGCCAGCGCTCCAAAAGGTCATCATTCGTTGATTGGGTTTCGGCAACACGTTCAAGGATGCAATTAGCAGTCATTTCGCCATTGTAGAAAGGTCTGACCTAGAATTGTGGAATGGATCAAAAAGATCAGCGTCCCTATAAATTGGTATGGCCTCTACAGGCTATGCCCTTAGCTAGAGCAATGAGCCTTAGCTATGCGCTATTGATTGTTTACGTGAGCCTAAACCCCTTCGATTTTGATTTCCGCAATGGTATTGAGGCTTGGGCTTGGGTAGATGCGCCACTCCCCCGGTTTATTACTTTGTTCGACGTTTCCATTAATATCCTCGCATACATCCCATTTGGATTTTTATTAGTTTTTGCTGCTTATCCTCGCTGGCGCAACTTTGTGGCCTTGAGCATGGCCCTGGGCCTGAGTGCGCTACTTGCATTGAGCGTGGAAACTTTACAGACTTGGCTCCCGACCCGCATTCCCAGTTTGATGGATTGGTGGGCGAATATATTCGGCGGTCTATTGGGCGGCTTATTGGCTATCCCCTTGGGGCCGCAATGGTTATCGGGCAGCGTAATACGTCGTCGTTTTGATCAATGGTTTGGCCTTAACTGGGCGGCATGCGCTCTCTTTCTATTATTTCCTTGGTCGCAAATTTATCCTCAAAGTTCATGGCTGGGTACAGGAGTTTGGGGTCATGCAATATTTGGTTCGATTGACTGGGGAACAATAGTCATCAATCAAGTTGTTCAAGAAACTGTGATTACGGCGCTCTGTTGGCTTGGCGTTGCACTCTTACTTTCATCGGGTTTACGTACCAAAGCCCCACAATGGCGAATCTTAATGGGGCTACTTTGTTTAACTGTAGTCATGAAAACCTTTTTCACTGCCCTTCAATTTGGCAGTGACTTCAGCTTGATATGGCTAACGGCTGGGGCTTTATGGGGAATGGTCTTAGCAAGCCTATTACTTTGGCGGACTTTACGGCTCAATCAAAAAACAAGATTTAACCTGGCCTTACTTTGTTTAGTGAGCGGCACTATCGCTATCAATATATTGCCCGATAATCCGTATTTCATTCTGAATTTGCGCCATTGGCATCAGGGGCGCCTATTGCACTTTAATGAGTTAATGCGATGGGTATCGGTGGTATGGTTACCTATTGCATTAGTTTGGATGATTTATAACGCCCTTCAACTTAAACCGAAGCATTGACGAATATAATTTTTTTATGAGCTTTTCACACCACCTGTTTTTTTGTTTGAACCAGCGTAGCAATGGCGAAGATTGCTGTGATCGGCATAACGCATTTGCACTATTTGAGTACGCCAAAAGTAGAGTCAAAGAGCTAGGCCTCACGGGTCCTGGAAAAATCCGTGTAAACAAAGCCGGTTGCTTGGACCGCTGTGCTGATGGTCCTGTAATGGTGGTTTATCCAGAGGGTGTTTGGTATACCTTTATCGATAAAGATGACGTTGAAGAAATCATCCAATCCCATTTAATTTCTGGGCGCCCAGTTGAGCGCCTACAGTTGCCATAGTTCAGTTGAAAGTTTTTTCATGAATAGCCGTACAAAAGTGATTCATATTGAAGGTCTTGTCGGCGCAATGGAAATGTCCATTGATCTGCCGGATGAATTAAAAACCAATCCTGCTTTTGTGGTGCGCGGCTTAGCCTTAGTTGCACACCCTCATCCACTGATGGGTGGCACGATGGATAACAAGGTGGCACAGACAATCGCGCGCTCTTTTAATCAATTGGGCTATGTCAGCGTACGCCCTAATTTTCGTGGCGTAGGCGGAACCGCCGGCGTCCATGATGATGGTGTTGGCGAGCTAGAAGATCTCTTGCACATTACTGATTGGATGCGCACACCATCAAGCTGGTCACAATTTGATGTCACTGCTAATCAAGCTTGGGTTGCCAGTTCAAATATGTTGCCTCTAGTTGTTTCGGGATTCTCATTCGGTAGCTTTGTCGGCAGCCATTTGGTTCAAAGACTTGCCGATCTGGGCCGCCCTGCAGAGCGCTTAGTAATGGTGGGCAGTGCTGCAGGCAAGTGGACCCTAGCTCCAGTGCCTGCAGATACCATCTTGATCCATGGCGAACTAGATGAAACTATTCCTTTGGGTGATGTGTTGGATTGGGCGCGTCCGCAAGAGCTGACTGTGCAAGTAGTTCCAGGAGCCGATCACTTTTTCCATCGTAGATTACATTGCATTCGTAACATCATCACTGGTGCCTGGTTGGGTATGCCAGACCATCGCACATCATCAGAAAACTAAGAGATCAATATGGCCGAAGAAAAATCACTCATCGAATACCCTTCTCAATTTCCGATTAAGGTGATGGGTAAAGCCACTCCAGAGTATCTTCCAGCAATTATTCATATTGCAAAACAATTTGATCCCACATTTGATGAGAGCAAGGTTGAACAACGACCTTCCAAAGATGGCAATTACTTAGGCATTACTTTGCCGATTACAGCGACAAGTCGCGAGCAGCTTGATGAGTTGTATAGAACTTTGTCTACACATCCATTAGTTAGCATTGTTCTGTAATTGATTTGATGTCTGTTTTAGTAAAACATCTCGGCGTAGCTGATTACGTCTCGACCTATGAGACGATGCGCGTATTTACTAAAGAGCGAAATAGTGCAACGCCCGATGAGATTTGGGTTTTAGAGCACCCCCCAGTTTTTACGTTGGGTCTTGCGGGTGATTCCAGTAATTTGCATTCACCGAGCAATCAAATTCCGTTAGTACAAGTTGATCGTGGTGGTGAGATTACCTATCACGGTCCTGGTCAGATCGTCGTTTACCTTTTGCTTGATCTCAAACGCTTAGGCATCTTTGTTAAAGAATTGGTCTCCCGTATCGAGCAAGCGGTAATCGATACCTTGGCAGATTTTGGTATTGCAGCAGAAAGACATCCAGGAGCACCTGGTATTTACATTTCCAAGCAGTCTGGACTACCGGTGGAGTGGATTGGAGCCAAGGTGGCTGCATTGGGTCTTAAGGTCTCTAAAAGCTGCTCATATCATGGTGTAGCGCTGAATGTGGCTACGGATCTTGAGGCTTTTGGACGTATCCACCCTTGTGGTTATGAGGGCTTAAAGACGGTCGACATGCAAACCCTTGGGATCAAGGACAATATAGACACTATTAGCCAAAAGCTTTTGGAGCATTTGCAAAAGCAACTGATGTCACATGACCATAAATAAGACCGATACCAAGACAACTGTTGAGTCTCGTCAAGATCTCAATTACGACGCATCTCGTAAGCAAAAGTCGAGCGAGAAAACTGCGCGTATTCCCATTAAGATTGTCCCGCTAGCAGAGGTCTTGAAAAAACCAGATTGGATTCGGGTAAAAGCAGCCTCTGGCAATTCTCGGTTCAATGAAATTAAAAAGATTCTTCGCGAGAACGAATTAGTGACTGTTTGTGAAGAAGCAAGCTGCCCCAATATCGGTGAGTGTTTTGGTAAAGGCACTGCTACCTTCATGATCATGGGGGATAAATGCACTCGTCGTTGCCCATTCTGTGATGTAGGCCATGGTCGACCAGATCCATTAGATCAAAAAGAGCCTGCTAACCTGGCTCGTACCATTGCAGCACTGAAATTAAATTACGTAGTAATTACCAGCGTGGATCGTGATGATTTGCGCGATGGTGGTGCCATGCACTATGTTGATTGCATTTCGCATTCACGTGGGCTATCACCGAGTACTCGGATTGAAGTTCTTGTGCCAGACTTCCGCGGCCGCTTAGATAAAGCCCTAGATATTTTTGCTGAGCATGCGCCGAATGGTTTGCCAGATGTGATGAACCATAATTTAGAAACCGTGCCACGCTTGTATAAAGAAGCAAGGCCAGGCGCTGATTACTTGCACTCCTTAAAATTATTGAAGGATTTCAAGGAGCGCTTTCCTCATATCCCAACAAAGAGCGGATTAATGGTTGGTCTTGGTGAGACCGATGAAGAAATTCTAGAAGTGATGCGCGATATGCGTGAGCACAATATTGACATGCTCACAATTGGCCAGTATCTTGCACCATCAGGTCATCACCTGCCAGTGCGTCGCTATGTGCACCCTGATGTTTTCAAGATGTTTGAGGAGAGGGCCTACGCTATGGGCTTCTCCCATGCAGCGGTTGGTGCAATGGTTCGCTCTAGCTACCATGCTGATCAGCAAGCGCATGGAGCCGGTATTGTTTAGAAGCTTTAAGGCTGGCGCATTACTCGCAGCAATCATTCTTCTAGTAGCCTGTAGCCCGAGGCTAGATTGGCGTAAAGTGCAATCTCCACAAGAGCGCTACACCGCTTTATTTCCGGGCAAGCCGGATAAATTAGAGCGCCGTATTCCATTCCAAGACCAAGAGTTACAGCAAACACTTGAGGCAGTCAAAATTGATGACGATATTTACTCAGTTAGCTCGACACAGGTGCCAGCAATACAAGCTGCAGCAACAGAAAAAATTATCACGCAGCTAAAAAATAGTTTACTTGAAAGAGCAAATGCTTCGGGTGGGAGGGTAGTTGAAGAGGTGGCAACTTATCAGACGACTAATCGTCAGAAACTGGGAACTACAGATTACTTTATTGTTTTCAAGCCAAATGCAAAAGAGCAACAGCAAATGCGGGTACGCTGGATAACGCGGCAAGCGAGCAATGGGGATGCTTGGATTTATCAGGTGTCAGTATTGCATGCAAATGCTAATACTGATGATGTGAGAACATTTCTATCTAAAGAAGAGTATGCAAACTTCTTTAATGAGTTTTACCCAGAATAAAAACTGACTAAGTTTTTTCTAAAGCGGCAACCTTGGCTTCAAGTGCCTCTAACTTTTCTCTAGTCTTGGCAAGAACTTTAGCTTGTAACTCAAACTCTTCGCGAGTAACTAAATCCATTTTTTGAAAACCCTGGTTCATCATCGCGCGCACATTCTTTTCAATCTCTTGTGCTGGTGAATTTCGAATGGCATCCCCCACCTTGTTTTGCATATCACTCGCGATGCGTTGAATTTGCTCGAGGATTTCACCGGGTTTTTGCATGATGGGGTTTCGCAGTTCTATAAAAGTTGCATAAAAGACACACATTGTTATTTTATGTTGGGTGACCAAAAATGGGCAAAAGGGTTAAAAATAAGCCAAAAAGCCCTAAATTCACGCCCATGGTGCAATCTTAAGCACTAAAAAAGTGCAAATGCCTTAATTGGGGGATTTGTGACAAATCCATGAATGCCCAAACCATCAATATCGCTCCATGCATTAAGCATTCAACCCATTTTTTATGACAACCAGTAAGGAGTAACACATGAAAACTTTGCAAAAATCAGCTCTCGCGCTAGCCGCATCAAGCTTGTTGGCTACTGCCGCTTTTGCTCAAACAGCCCCTGCAGCAGAGGCTCCAGAAGCAAGCCCAATTACAGCAAACGTAACTGTAACCAGCGACTATCGTTACCGCGGTATCAGCCAGTCAAACTTCAAGCCAGCGATTCAAGGCGGCTTTGATTACGCGCATGAAAGCGGTCTCTATATCGGAAACTGGAATAGCTCAATCAGTTGGATTTCTGATGCAGCTCCAGCTACTGCAAACACAAGAGTTACAGCACCAATTGAGATGGATTTCTACGGCGGTATCAAGAAAGAATTCATTGGTGCAGGTTTTGCATCTGACTTTGGTGTTTTGCAGTACTACTATCCTACATCAGGGTTAAATGTTTCAGGCACTCAAGCTAATCCAAATACTACAGAGCTCTATGCAGCGCAAAACTTTACTTATGGTCCTTTAACTGGATTTGTAAAGTTTTCATACTCTGTTAGTCCAATTTTCGGTTTTGCAAATAGTACTGGTTCCTACTATCCAGACCTGACGATGAATTACGATACAGGCGTTTGGGGCTTAGCGCTTAATGCTCACGTTGGTTACCAGTATGTGGCGGGTAATGTTCAAGGTAGTGCGCCTAACGTAACCAATAGCTCTTTGTATTCCTATACCGATTGGAAATTAGGTGTAACTAAGGATTTTGGAGGAGGCTTGTCTCTATCTGCTGCTTACATAGGCACTGATGTAGGAAGAAATTCCGCAGGTACTTATAACTATGTTTCGCCAACCGGAAAGAATCTGGGCGGCTCAACAGGCATTGTTTCCTTAACCAAGACTTTCTAATTTTCACCTCTGAACGGAGAAACATATGAAATTAATTACCGCAATCATCAAGCCCTTCAAGCTTGACGAAGTGCGCGAAGCTCTCTCGGAAGTCGGAGTTTCGGGCATCACCGTCACTGAAGTCAAAGGCTTTGGTCGCCAAAAAGGCCACACTGAGTTGTATCGCGGTGCTGAGTATGTAGTGGACTTTTTGCCGAAGGTAAAAATTGAAGCTGCTGTTGAAGATGGCATCTTGGAGCGTGCGATTGAAGCAATTGAAAAATCTGCACGTACAGGCAAGATTGGTGATGGCAAGATTTTTGTCTCTCCAGTTGAGCACGTCATTCGCATTCGTACCGGTGAAACCGGCGCGTCAGCACTTTAAAGAGAGGTTCAAAATGTTAACTTGGATGAAAAAACTCCTAGCTGGCGGTGCGATGGCCTTGGCCATTGGTGCTACTGGTGTAATGGTTACTTCGCCAGCGCATGCTGATGAAGTAAAAAAACCAGCAGTAACTGCTCCTGCCGCAACTCCTGCTGCTGCAGAACCAGCGCCTGTTCTTTGCTCCGAAAAATGCAATAAAGCCGACGTTGTATGGATGATGGTGTGTACAGCACTAGTGCTGTTAATGACGCTTCCTGGTTTGGCTTTGTTCTACGGTGGTTTAACACGTAGCAAAAATATTCTGTCGATTTGTATGCAATGTTTTATGGTGTTCTCTTTGATCACCGTGCTGTGGGCTATTTACGGCTATAGTTTTGCATTCACTGAGGGCGGGGCATTTATAGGCGGACTTGATCGCTTGTTCTTGGGCGGCATGACTCCAGACTCAGTTGCAGCTACCTTTAGTAAAGGCGTTGTAATTCCTGAGTTTATATTCATGACCTTCCAAGCAGTGTTTGCAACCATTACTTGCTGCTTAATCATCGGTGCTTTTGCTGAGCGCGCTAAGTTCTCTGCAATCTTGATCTTCATGATCATTTGGTTCACATTCAGCTACTTACCAATCGCGCACATGGTTTGGTTCTGGCCTGGTCCTGATGACATCAAAGATGCTGCATCCCTCGAGGCTATTACTGCTCGTGCTGGTTGGTTGTGGCAAAAAGGTGTTCTTGACTTTGCTGGCGGTACCGTTGTTCACATCAATGCTGCTATCGCAGGCTTGGTAGGCTCCTACGTTATCGGCAAGCGTGTCGGCTACGGTAAAGAAGCAATGAAACCACATAACTTAGTTTATGTAATGACTGGTGCTGCACTCTTGTGGTTCGGTTGGTTTGGTTTCAACGCTGGTTCAGCACTCGAAGCAAACGGTAGCGCAGCATTGGCTTTCGTGAATACCTATTTGGCTACTGCCGCTGCTGTATTGGGTTGGTCTGTTGCTGAGTGGGTTCTCAAAGGTAAGCCATCCATGTTGGGTGCTGCTTCTGGTTGCGTAGCCGGTTTGGTTGCCATTACTCCTGCTGCTGGTTTTGCTGGCCCAATGGGTTCAATCATCATCGGTTTGATCGCTGGTGTTGTTTGCCTCTGGGGTGTTACTGGCCTCAAGAAAATCTTGGGTTCAGATGACAGCTTGGACGTATTTGGCGTACACGGCGTAGGTGGTATTACTGGCGCATTGTTGACCGGCGTATTTGCTGATCCAGCATTAGGCGGTTCTGGTATCTGGGATTACGTAGCGAATGCTGTGGCCCCTGATTACTCTATTGCTAGCCAATTGTGGATTCAGGCTCAAGGCGTAATTACTACCTTGATCTGGTCCGGCGTAGTTTCTTTCATCGCATTCAAATTGATCGATATGGTGATTGGTTTGCGTGTGAAGGAAGAGGAAGAGCGCGAAGGCTTGGATATCAGCTCACATGGTGAAGCTGCCTACGAGTCTTAATCTGTAGATTTACCCCTCACTGGGCGGCCTAGCTTGGCTACCTAGTTTTAAGCGCGGGATCCTGGGATCCCGCGTCTTTCTTTTAATAATCTTACAATGGTGGAATGGTTCCACATCTCATTACAGCCTTAACCGGTCCTTTGCTCGAATTAGAGTCAAAGGTTTTAGAAGCGACCCCAACCATTGAGCGTTGGTTCAGGCTGGAATGGCAAGAACATACCCCGCCATTCTACTGCTCGGTTGATTTACGAAATTCAGGTTTTAAGTTGGCTCCTGTTGATACCAACCTCTTTCCTGGCGGATTTAATAATCTTTCTACACAGATGCTGCCTTTGGCTGTGCAGGCAGCAATGGCTGCAATTGAGAAGATTTGTCCAGAAGCCAAAAATTTATTATTAATTCCGGAGCGCCACACCCGCAATACTTTCTATTTGCAAAATATTGCGCGTTTATCTTCCATCTTGCGCCAAGCCGGATTGAATGTTCGCTTAGGTACTTTTTCAGAAGAGATTAAAAAACCAACTTGGATTGATCTGCCTGATGGTAATCGCCTTTTGATGGAGCCGCTCTCCCGTTTGGGCTTGAAAAAGCAACGTCTCGGGTTAAAAGACTTTGATCCTTGCTCTATTTTGCTGAATAACGATTTGTCTGCTGGTATTCCACCGATTTTAGAAAACCTGCATGAACAATATTTGTTGCCAGGCTTACATGCTGGTTGGCATGTGCGCCGCAAGTCAAATCACTTTGCTGCCTATGAAGAGGTGGCAAAGAAGTTTGCCAAAGTGGTTGATATTGATCCTTGGATGATTAATCCTTACTTCACTAGTTGCTCAAATATTAATTTTCATGAGCGTAAAGGTGAAGACGAATTGCAAACAGCAGTAGAGCAGGTCTTAAAAAAGACAGCTAAGAAATATCGTGAGTACGGAATTAAAGAAAAGCCATATGTTGTTGTAAAGGCGGATGCTGGTACCTATGGCATGGGCATTATGGTGGTGAATGACCCCGCGCAGCTTAAAGACTTAAACCGTAAAGACCGCAATAAGATGAGCGTGGTTAAAGAAGGTTTAGAGGTAAGCGATGTATTGATTCAAGAGGGTGTCTATACCTTTGAGAAAGTCAATGAGGCTGTGGCGGAGCCGGTCGTATATATGATTGACCGTTACGTGATTGGTGGCTTCTATCGTGTTCATACCGATCGTGGCCCCGATGAAAATCTAAATGCCCCTGGCATGCATTTTGTACCGCTAGCATTTGAGCAAAACTCGATGCCAGATATGAGTGCTAAGCCTGGCAGTGCAGCGCCAAATCGTTTCTATTTGTATGGTGTTGTTGCACGCTTAGCTTTACTAGCTGCTTCGTTGGAGCTTGAGCGCACCGACCCTGATTCTGAAGCGGCCTAATAATTTAGAAGACTATGGACTTTCTATTCATCGCCGATCCACTCGAGTCCTTTAAGGTAAAAAAAGATTCAACGTTGGCGATGATGCGTGCTGCTCAAGCAGCCGGCCATCGTTTATGGTTTTGTCAAAGCCGTAATGTTTTGTGGAAAGATGATCTCGTCGTTGCGGATTGTCAAACTCTGGTGGTTAAGCCAAGCTCTACTTCTTGGTTTGAGCTTGGTGGAATAGAGTCACGATCTCTTAAATCATTTGCTGCGGTTTTGATGCGGACTGATCCACCATTTGATATTGAATATCTCAATACAACTTGGCTGTTGTCTGCGGCAGCTCGTCAGGGCGCAAAAGTATTTAATGATCCTGCGGCTGTGCGTGAGCATTCAGAAAAGCTGTCGATTACTGAATTTCCAGAGCTTATTCCGCCGACATTAGTTACTCGTGAATTCAGTGCTGTAGAAGAGTTTCATCAGCAACATCGCGATATCGTCATTAAGCCTTTGGATGGCATGGGTGGAATGGGCGTGTTTCGTGTTGGGCCGGATGGCTTAAATCTGGCCAGCATCGTAGAAACACTTGGTGAGAATGGGTCCAGATCCCTGATGGTGCAGCGTTTCTTGCCAGAGATAGCCCAAGGCGACAAAAGAGTTTTGCTAATTGGCGGAGAGGTAGTGCCGTTTAGTTTGGCGCGTATTCCTCAAGGTAGTGAGATTCGTGGAAATTTAGCAGCTGGTGGCAAGGGTGTTGCGATGCCCCTCACCGATGCTGAGAAAAAAATTGCAGAACGCTTGGCGCCTATTTTGTATCAGCGCGGTTTATTCTTGGTAGGGCTCGATTTAATTGGCGGTTACCTCACAGAGATTAATGTTACTAGCCCTACTTGTTTTGTTGAAATTACCGAACAAAGTGGGTTTGATGTTCCACAGTTTTTCCTGAAAGCGCTTGAGAAGGCATTGTCATAACATGGCTGGAATCGTAATTGTTGCTCATACACCCATTGCTAGTGCAATGCTCGGATTTGCTGAGCATACTTTTGGGGTAGTGCCTGAGCGTGTGAGAGCGGTTGATATACCGCCTTATGAAGATACTAAAGTGAGTTTTGATCGAGTGTTAAAAGCTGCCTATGGAGTGAATACCGGAAATGGTGTTTTGATTTTGACGGATGTGATGGGGGCAACCCCGGCAAACGTAGCATCAAAGTTGGAGGCCCTTGGCCCCTTATCTGGACTAAATGCCCCGGTAGTAGTGCTCGCTGGATTAAATCTACCAATGCTCATGCGCTGCATCAATCATCGTGCTGAGAATTTAGAAGAATTGGCTAAAAAGGCACTTGCTGGTGGTCAGAATGGAATCTTGCGCCTTGGTGCAAAAGTGAAAGAATAATGATCAAGGAGTTCACGCGTAATGCCAGTCGCTGAAATTGAAATCATCAATAAATTAGGTCTGCATGCTCGTGCATCTGCCAAGCTTTCTCAATTGGCGGCCCAGTTTCCTTGTGAAATATTCTTGTCACGCAATGGACGTCAAATCAATGCTAAGAGCATTATGGGCGTCATGATGTTGGCTGCGGGTATCGGCAGTACTGTAACGCTCGAGACTGTCGGCGATCAAGCTGATGAGGCTATGCAAGCTCTGACAGCATTAATTAATGACCGCTTTGGAGAGGGCGAGTAAGTATGACTTTTGCCTTGCACGGAATTCCGGTATCGAAAGGCATTGCCATTGGCAAGGCGGTACTGATTTCGCGTGCGGCATTAGAAGTTAGCCACTATTTAGTTGAGCCAGGGAAGGAAGAGGCTGAGGCGCAAAAGCTGTTAGATGCCTTTGATCAGGTGCGCCAAGAGTTAAGCCAATTGCGCCAAGGCTTACCTAAAGATGCGCCACAAGAGATGGCTGCTTTTTTAGATGTCCATGGCATGATTCTTGCCGATCCAGCGCTTGCTGAAAAACCAATGATGTTAATTCGCTCCCAGCGGATGAATGCTGCCTGGGCCTTAACGACCGAATTAAATGATTTGTTAGAGCAGTTTTCTGAAATCGAAGACCCCTATCTAAAAGAGCGTGCTAACGATATTCGTCAAGTAGCTGAGCGCGTGATTAAAGCCTTAAATGCTCAGAAAAAAGATTCGCTCGATAGCGCTGACATCATGTCGCCAGGCGAGCTAGGTGTTGACTCCATTATCGTAGCTCACGATATCGCTCCGCATGACATGTTGCGCTTCAGGAGTCTGCTTTTACAGGGTTTGTAACAGACCTCGGTGGTAAGACCTCCCATACAGCTATTGTGGCGCGCAGCATGGAAATTCCTGCGGTAGTGGGTGTGCGTCATGCGAGTGAAATGATTCGCCATGGCGATTGGTTGGTCTTAGATGGCGAGCAAGGTGTTGTGGTCGTCGCTCCAGATGAGAAGTTGCTTGAGGAATACCGCAAGTTGCAAACTCAGGCCATCAAAGAAGCCCGTAAGCTACAACAACTTAAGCATGCCAAAACCGAAACAGCCGATCGTGTTGCAATCGAATTGTTTGCCAATATTGAGTTACCAGAAGATGCTGTGCAGGCCGTTAAATTAGGAGCGGTCGGCGTTGGCTTATTTCGGTCCGAGTTTTTGTTTATGGATCGTAAGCAAGCGCTGCCAGATGAAGAGCATCAATTTTTAGAGTATCGCCGCGTAGTGGATTTAATGCATGGCTTGCCTGTCAATATCAGAACGATTGACGTTGGTGCCGATAAGGCGTTGGGCGCAGCTGGAAATGATGTGTCTCAAACTGGTACATCCCCATTAGGTTTGCGGGCGATTCGTTGGTCCTTAACTGAACCTGAAATATTTTTAACCCAGTTGCGAGCTATTTTGCGGGCATCTGCATATGGCCAGGCACGTATCATGATTCCGATGTTGGCGCATGCTAAAGAGATTGATGAAACTTTCCGTTTAATAGAAAAAGCAAAGCAACAGTTGCATCAACGTGGCCAAGCATTTAATCCGAATATTCAAGTAGGCGCCATGATTGAAATCCCGGCTGCTGCTTTAGTATTGCCGCTGTTTATCAATCGCTTTGATTTTTTATCGATTGGTACGAACGACTTAATTCAGTACACTCTGGCAATTGATCGTGCTGATCATGCTGTAGCCCATCTCTATGATCCATTACATCCGGCGATTTTGCATTTGCTGGCAAATATTATTGAACAAGCTAAACGCGCCAACGTACCCATTGCAGTATGCGGTGAGATGGCTGGCGACCCCTCCTTAACAAGACTCTTACTTGCTTTGGGACTGACCGACTTCTCGATGCACTTTAGCCAGCTGTTGCTGGTCAAGCGTGAGATCCTCAAAGCAAATGTGGGTTTATTAAAGGCTCGTGTTCCAAGAGTTCTCAAAGCCTATGAGCCTGAAGATCAAGCTAAGGCCCTAGAGCGCTTAATGGCCTAGTGGGCCTTACCGCAAACCGAGCACTCGGGATTGCGAGAGATTTTGAATTCATCTATCTGGGTAGTACGAGCATTCCACAGCAGCATACGACCCACTAAAACTTCACCAAAACCTATTAACACCTGTATTGCTTGGGCGGCTTGCATAGCGCCAATAATGCCTACTAGCGGTGAAAAGATTCCCATCGCAGAGCAGCTGACTTCTTCAAAACTTTCATCGGGTGAGAAGATGCAGGCATAACAGGGTGAGGCAGTATTACGTGGATCAAAAACACTGATCTGACCATCAAAGCGGATTGCCGATCCGGAAACTAATGGAATTGAATGCTGTACACAACTGGCATTAATTAAATGACGGGTTGCAAAGTTATCAGTGCAATCTAAAACTACATCAACGCTTGGAAGCAATTCATCAAGAAGCGCGACTGTTACTTTGGCTTCAATAGTTTCAATCTGAATGCCAGAATTCAGTTGTTGTAAAAATTCTTTTCCGGAATTGACTTTACTTTTACTAACACTTTTTTCAGTGTGCATGATTTGGCGTTGCAGATTAGTTAGTTCAACACGATCATGATCTACCAAGGTGATATGACCAATACCAGCAGCTGCCAAGTAGGGGGCTGCAGCACTACCTAGGCCACCAGCCCCAATAACCAGAGCGTGCGACCTTAGGAGTTTTTCTTGACCTGCAACATCGATTTCTTCAAGGAGTAAATGCCTTGAGTACCGAAGTAACTGCTCATCATTCATGTGCAGGCCTAAAAATAAATTTTATTCGAGCTTAGATGAAGAGCGCTTCACCGGCTGGCCGTTAATAAAGGCAACTGCTTGAGAAAGCATGAAATCGTCAGCGCTACCAAGCTCAGGTGGCTTCTTATTTTTATCCTTTTCTTTTTCTTCAGGAGTTTTCTTGGCGTTCTTTTCTTCAATGCGCTGCAACTCTTCAAGGCGACGCCGTTCCCGATCCTTGATCAACTTATCTTCGGCAGATTGCTTATTACGCAGATGTTTTTCACTATCGATTTCACGGGTGATTAATACATCATCTGGATCGCCATCCTTATTTTGATCAACTGGAATATCGGGTTTAACGCCAAATGCTTGGATTGATTTGCCACTTGGCGTGTAGTAGTAAGCAGTTGTGATTTTCAGAGCAGAATCATTGGTTAGTGGGCGCACTGTTTGAACAGAGCCCTTACCAAAAGTTGTCTTACCAATAATGGTTGCGCGTTTGTAATCTTGTAATGCACCAGCAACAATCTCAGAAGCAGAAGCTGAATAGGCGTTAACTAAAACTACCATCGGCATTTTTTTAAAGATCTCGGGAACGCCGGCTAAGGGGTCTCCTGGTTCGCTCAGACGATACATAGCTGGGCTTGCATTAAATACTTGTTTGGAATCAGGCGCTTGGCCTTTGGTTGATACCACTACTACATCAGCAGGCAAGAAGGCAGCAGCCACGCCAACCGCACCTTGTAGGAGGCCGCCACCATTATTTCTTAGGTCAAGAATGACCCCCTTGAGTTTTGGGTTTTGATTAGCAAGATCCGTTAATTTTTTAGCAAGATCTGGAACGGTACGCTCTTGAAAGCTTGTTACTCGAACCCATGCAATATCGTTATCCAGAATTTTGGCTTTAACGGATTGCACTTTAATTTCTGCACGAGTAATTGTTACCGGAAAGCTACGCTCTTCACTCTTGCGATATACAGTCAGTGTAATTTTGGTACCAGGTGTGCCACGCATCGTACGAACTGCTTTATCAAGAGACATACCACGGACTGGCTTGTCATCTAAGCGAGTAATTAAATCACCTGCTTGCAATCCAGCACGCGCTGCAGGGCTATCTTCAATTGGATTTAGTACTTTTACAACGCCATCTTCGGAGGTGATTTCAATTCCAAGACCAGCAAATTTACCTGAGGTTGCTTCTTGCATTTCTGCAAAATCTTTTTTGTCTAAAAAGGTTGAATGAGGATCTAGGCTGCTGACCATTCCTTTGACGGCATCAGTTAAGAGTTGCTTATCTTCGATGGGCTCAACATACTCGCGCTTGATTTGTGCAAAGACATTGGAGAGCGTGCGTAGTTCATCTAGTGGCAGCTGAGCAGCTTGCTGGGCGGTTGCCGAAAGTTGAATCGTTGCTGCTATTCCAGCAATTAAACCAACGGCAATGAGAGCAAAATTCTTCAGAAATTGACGCATATTTCTTTTTGACCTTAGTCTAGATAAAAGTGTTGAATGGGCTTGAGATTGTCGTCAAGCTCATAGACAAGCGGTACGCCATTGGGGACGTTCACTTCCATAATGGCTTCGTTAGACATTTGGTCCAAGTATTTAATTAAAGAGCGGATGCTATTACCATGCGCTACTAATAGTACGCGTTTACCCGCTTTTAGTGCGGGTGCAATGGATTCATTCCACAGGGGAAGCACTCGATCGACATTGTCCTTAAGGCACTCACCTAAAGGAATATCAGAAGTAGATAATTTGGAATAGCGCTGGTCATTTTTAGGATTGCGCTCATCATCATGCTCTAGCAGTGGAGGGCGAACATCATAAGAACGACGCCAGATGTGTACTTGTTCGTCACCATATTTGGATGCGGTTTCAGCTTTATTAAGACCGGTGAGGGCGCCATAATGACGTTCATTCAATCTCCAGCTATGAACTACTGGAAGCCACATTAAATCCATGGCATCTTGAACATGCCAAAGTGTTCTGATAGCGCGCTTTAAAACTGAGGTGTAGGCTACATCAAATTCATAACCGGCTTTTTTGAGGTTTTCACCCGCAGCCAAGGCTTGTTCTACCCCTTTTGGGGTTAAGTCAACGTCCGCCCAGCCTGTGAAGCGGTTTTCGAGGTTCCAGGCGGACTCGCCATGACGAATAAGGACAAGTTGTTTCATAGAGCCATTCTATAATCTGGTGATGAACTTTCTCACTCAAATTGATAATTTAGCGCTTATTGCCCTCCTTTTGGTTTCGGGCTCTGCGCTTTTCCTTCCCACATTATCTACGCTTATTGGTGGAAAAGGCTTGTCGCCCACCGAAGCTACTATTTGGATTAATCGGCGCAAGGCCTATGTTTTCGATTTACGCCCTGAAGAAGCATATAAAGCAGGCAGACTCCCAGGGGCTAAATTCATTAAAACATCTGAGATTACTACTGCAATCGAGAAACTCAAGTTGGATCGCAATAATCCAGTAGTGCTGGTGTGTGAAACCGGCGCGCATTCCCGTAAGGCAATAGCTGAGGTTAAAAGTCTGGGTTTTGCTGAAGTCGCAACTCTAGATGGTGGCGTACAAGCTTGGAAAGAAGCCGCCCTCCCATTGGTAAAGTAAGAGATTTATGCCATCCGTAACAATGTATAGCACCCAAGTTTGTCCATATTGTGTAATGGCTGAAAAGCTCTTGCACAAAAAAGGTGTGAGTAATTTAGAAAAGATTTTGATTGATCGTGATCCTGCTCAGCGTGAGGTCATGATGACTCGGACTGGTCGTCGGACTGTTCCGCAAATTTATATTGGCGATACGCACGTTGGTGGTTACGATGATTTGGTGGCTTTAGATCGTGCAGGCAAGCTCGATCCTCTATTGGTTTAATGTATTAATTCGTCAAGAAAGATAGCAATGACTGAACAATCTTCCGCACCTCAAGCAGAGGCTGATAAATCAAAAGAACCTGGATTTCGGATTCAGCGCATTTATCTCAAGGACCTCTCCTTAGAGCAGCCTAATGCGCCACAAATTTTGTTAGTTGCTGCTGAGCCTCAAGTAGAGGTAGAAGTGGATATTTCTGTCTCATCTTTGAGCGGTGAAATTTTTGAAGTGGCCTTGAGCGCTACTGTCACTGCAAAAGTAGACTCAAAAGTATTGTTCCTAGTTGAGGCTAAGCAAGCCGGTATTTTTGAATTTAGCAATATTCCAGTCGAGCAAGTTGATCCAATGTTAGGCATTGCTTGCCCAACTATTTTGTATCCATATCTTCGTTCAAACATTGCTGACATCATTAGTCGCGCAGGCTTCCAGCCAATTCATTTGAATGAGATCAATTTCCATGGCATGTATGAGCACCGTCTCATGCAGGCTCAAGAGGCAGCTGGCAAAGAGAGTGGCGCCACTGATGAGAGCAAAATAATTCTTCCCCATTAGGCTAAAACAGCGAGCCCACAGATCATGAAAGTGACCCTGATTGGTGCTGGAGCCTGGGGAACAGCGATGGCTGCACAAGCGGCTCGCCACCTTAAGGATGGTGATGTTTCATTGTGGTCTCGCAGTAAAGATCAATTAGCTGAAATCGAGCGGAGCGGTGAAAACCATTCCTATCTGCCCGGCATTCAGTTACCAAAAAATATTGTCTTTGAAAGTAACTTCTTAGCTGCAATCAAGAGACTCTCTACTGAAGATCTATTGGTAATTGCAACGCCAATGGCGGGACTCTCTGAAACAATTACTCAAGTGTTGAAAATTGCAGAGCACCCTTTAAATATCATTTGGCTATGTAAAGGTTTAGAGCCAACTACCGCACTACTACCGCATCAAGTGGTTGAGCGTGAAGACAAATTACATAGTCGCGGCATTCAACATTCTTACGGTGCCTTATCTGGCCCTAGCTTTGCATCTGAGGTGGGCGCTGGAATGCCATGCGCGCTAACAGTTGCGAGTGCTTCTGGTGACTTGTGTGCGGTAGCCCAAGCTGCGTTTCATCATGGCAATATGCGTGTTTACTCAAGTGATGATTTGGTGGGCGTGGAATTAGGCGGAGCCGTTAAAAATGTTTTAGCTATTGCTGCTGGTATTGGGGATGGCTTGAATTTGGGTTTAAATGCTCGAGCTGCCGTACTGACGCGTGGCTTGGCCGAGATGATGCGACTGGTGAAAGCTGCCGGCGGAAGATCAGAAACCTGTATGGGTCTGACTGGCGTTGGTGATTTGATATTGACAGCTACAGGAGACCTCTCTCGTAACCGACGCGTTGGCCTTGAGCTTGCTGCTGGTAAACCATTGCCTGAGATATTGTCTGGCTTGGGCCATGTTGCAGAAGGTGTGTTGTGTGCTGCTGCCGTTGGAGATTTAGCAAATCGCTTGGGTGTAGAGATGCCAATTACTGCAATGATGGGCGAAGTATTGGCTGGCAGACTTTCACCACAAGAAGCGGTAAAGAAATTGATGGGTCGAGACCCAAAAATAGAAGCTTAGTACACCCCGCTTTACTTCAGCTTTTACTTGCCGCCCGCAAGACCATTCTGACGCCAGGCTTCATAGACCACAATTGCTACCGTATTCGATAAGTTCAAGCTACGGCTACTATCTTGCATTGCTAGGCGCATACGATTATTTTCTGGAATAGAGTTGCGTACTTCCTCAGTAATCCCCTTGGTTTCAGAGCCAAAAACAAAGTAATCATTGGGCGCATATTTGCCCTCATGAAATTTGCCATTGCCTTTTGTTGTTAAGGCAAAAAGATGTTGAGGATTTGGCTGTTCATTTTTCAGAAATTGTGCCCAATTGGAATGAACTTTGACTTTGGCAAACTCGTGATAGTCAAGTCCTGCTCTACGCAGCTTGGCATCTTCCATTGGAAAACCTAGGGGCTCAATCAAATGCAGATTTGCTCCAGTATTGGCGCAAAGTCGAATGATATTGCCTGTGTTTGGCGGGATTTCAGGTTCGAATAAAACAATATTAAACATGCGGTACTTTAGCCGTTCTGAGTACAACCCAGTTAATGACGTGTGATACACCATTGTCCTTCAGAACGCGGGCAATTTCATTAAGAGTAGCGCCGCTCGTCATTACGTCATCAAAAACGATCACTCTTTGCCCTCGAAGAATTTCGGTGAAGCCAGCCTCAATATAAAAAATACCCTGAATGGCTAGCCGCCTTGTAGAAAGTCCACCCCCTACTTGCTGATGCTCACGGTGTTCACGCTTGAGTGCATACGGTAATTTTTGAGCAGTAGATTTACAGTCAATCCTGCGAGCTATTTCCCAGCTTTGGTTAAATCCACGTGCAGATAATTTTTGGGTGCTGAGTGGTACAGGTAAAAGATAATGCGCATGGATATTTTTTAGCTGTGTTAAAAAAGTTTGATTCCATGCTCTAGCAAGTCCATGCGCATAGGCTAGGCGCCGATGATATTTAAGTTGATGAATCGCATTTTGTAGCATCCCTTCATACCGATCTAGACAGTATGTTTCATCAAAATGGGGAGGATCAATCTTGCACTGTTTGCAGTGTTGGTCCACTAGCTCTGATTTATCTAAGCTGATGCCACATTGATAGCAGCATTCGTAATTGAATAAGCCATCTGCATTTAGAGATTGCAAACACGGTTCGCAAATACTATTTTGTTGATAGCGTTCGCACACGACACAAGCGCTGTGTAGAAGCTGTTGACTGATAGATTGAAAAATCTTCTCTAGAAATTGCATGGGGCGCTGAGTATACTGAGCGAATGACCCACCCAATCAGATGGTTACAAGATGAAATTGCAGACCGTATGCTGCAAAAACTCGACATCGTTAAACTCGATGTCAGAGATGCATTAATCGTTCCAGATTTTCCTGGAAAGCATTTAGCAGTATTTGCAAAGCGCTATCCGAATGTAAAGATTCATAGTCTTACGGAGGATGGAATTTCTGGTTTTGCAATGTGGCGCTCAAAAGCCTTATCTCATTGGCGCTCTATGTTTCGAGGAAATACAGAGCCCATAGCTCACTACCTATCAAAGGGCAAATTCGATCTTCCCGACAATTCTGTTGATTTGGTATTTAGCGATCTCTTATTACAAGACTTACCCGATCCAAAGCTTTTTTTACAGGAATGTTGGCGTGTTTTGAGAGAGGGAGGTTTGATCACTTTTAGCTATTTAGGGCCGGATACTGGAAAAGAATTGCGCGCAGTCGATTCCAGAGGTCTTAGATTAAAGAATTTACTGAGTCCCTGGGATATGCACGATATGGGCGATGCTCTGCTGGGAGAGCGTTTTTCCGATCCTGTAATGGATATGGAATTTATCAGCCTCGATTACCAGTCGAATGCACTTTTGCTCGTTGATGCAGGGGCACTGAAATTACTTCAAAACACCACCAAGGAAGTCTCTAAACAAGGCCTTTTACCTAAAAAAATGACATTGGAGATTGTGTATGGCCATGCTTGGGCTTTAGGAAAGGGCCTTGCGAAGGCTCGTGACAATGTCGCCTATATCGATGTAAATCAAATTGGGCACAAGACTAGGTCAGATTCTGCTTAAGTGTAAGTACTTACTATCATTTTAAGCTTTGCCAAGATTGGATTAGCCCGTGTTATCCCTGTTTGTTGTTGCGCACAATTAACCCTATAATCACGGCTGGATGTATTGGCTTGATACCGCTTTTTGGGCATTTGGTGGCGCTTTAGACACTTTGCTCACGACAATAAACAGAGAATAAGATGAATTTATTTGGAAAAGTCACTAGGGCTTCGCTCTATTTAGTAGCAGCCTTTGGCACTGCTTTTGCACAGGCATCAGAAAATATGCCGGGCGGCCCTGCTGTTAATCAGCTGAATTTTGCGGCACCTGCAACCAAAATCATGCAAGAAATCCATTGGCTCCATTGGATGATGTTAGTGATTTGCGCAGTGATCTTTATCGGCGTGTTTGGAGTGATGTTCTATTCCATCTTGAAACACCGCAAATCATTAGGCCACAAATCAGCATCTTTCCACGAGAGCACAACCGTAGAAATTATTTGGACAGTTATTCCTCTGTTGATCGTGATAGGTATGGCATTGCCTGCTACTAAAACAGTTGTAGCAATGAAAGACACTACTAATTCGGATATCACCATCAAGACTACTGGTTATCAGTGGAAGTGGGGATACGATTACATCAAAGGTGAGGGCGAAGGTATTAGCTTCTTGTCTACCTTGTCAACTTCACGTGAGGCAATTAATAACCTCGCACCAAAATCAAATACTTATTTGATGGAAGTTGACAACGAAATGGTTGTGCCTGTTGGCAAGAAGATTCGTTTGATTACTACTGCTAATGACGTTATTCACGCTTGGACTATTCCAGCATTCGGCGTTAAGCAAGATGCGATTCCTGGATTTGTTCGTGATACCTGGTTTAGAGCTGAAACTATTGGCACATTCCGCGGCCAGTGTTCAGAGTTGTGCGGTGCTGAGCATGCCTTTATGCCTATCGTTGTGAGAGTAGTTTCACAAGAGGACTACACAGCTTGGGTTGCTGAAAAGAAGAAAGAAATGGGCGCAGGCGGTGATGATCCTTCAAAGGTCTACACCTTGGATGAGCAAAAAGAGCGCGGTGCAAAAGTTTATGCATCAAACTGCGCTGCTTGCCATCAGGCTAATGGCAAGGGTGCGGGCGCATTCCCAGCCTTGGATGGCAGCAAAATGGTTTTAGGACCTAAAGCAGCTCAATACAACATCCTGATTAATGGTAAGGGTGCAATGCCGAAATGGGCTGGTGTGATTCCTGATGGCGATATCGCTGCAGTCATGACTTATACACGTAACGCATGGGGTAATAAGACGGGTGAAGTCATTCAGACCCAGGACATTATTACTGCACGCGGCGGCAAGTAATTCAGATTAACTAATACAGATAAAACGAAACCGGAGTAATCCATGAGCACAGTCTCTACTACCCACGATCACGCACACGATCACGCACACGACGATCACACGCCACATGGTTGGCGTCGTTGGTTGTTTGCAACCAATCACAAAGACATCGGTACGATGTATTTGATCTTCTCGTTTGTCAGCTTGTTAGCTGGCGGCGTGATGGCTTTGGGAATTCGTTTGGAATTATTCCAGCCTGGTTTGCAATTTTTACGTCCTGAGTTCTTTAACCAACTAACTACTATGCACGGCTTGGTGATGGTGTTCGGTGCGATCATGCCGGCATTCGTTGGTTTCG